>ERZ1673744.9-NODE-9-length-312891-cov-8.739934_pt1 | contig 312891 bp, 235 predicted proteins | sample MGYA00580207_ERZ1673744 | MGnify/ENA primary metagenome ERZ1673744 (study PRJEB41218, sample SAMN15661751) | gut metagenome | host: Homo sapiens | place: Canada: London | collected 2015-08-20/2019-03-30 | study: EMG produced TPA metagenomics assembly of PRJNA649273... | reverse complement strand
GAGCACTTGACTTTTAATCAAGTTGTCCGCGGTTCGAGTCCGCGATGGCTCACCAAGCTCTAGGATTTTGAAATATAAATCCTAGAGGTCAACTATAATATGGCCCCGTGGTCAAGAGGTTAAGACATCGCCCTTTCACGGCGGAGACATGGGTTCAATTCCCGTCGGGGTCACCAACAATTTAATATGCCACTTTAGCTCAGCTGGTAGAGCAACTGACTTGTGGGATAGATAAAACGGAAGTTTTATTTTGAACTATCTTGCACCTTTACGTGGAAACATGTAAAGTGGACACCGCTAATTCGGGGAATGCTTTAAAATGTTAATCCCGAGCTAGAAAAAGAAATTTTTCGAGTGTAGAGACTTTATACGGTGTACCTAAAGCAAAAGCTATGGTAAAGAGAAAGTCCAGACTACAAACATATTTATATGGTAATGAAAATTATAGTAGTATGAATCAGTAGGTCATCTGTTCGAATCAGATAAGTGGCTCCATATTTAAAACTAGGTAATCTACGCCTAGTTATTTTTTTACTTTAGGAGGTTTAAAATGAATTATTGTTTTAATTGTGAAAAACCAACTAGAAATAAATTTTGTAGTATAATATGTCAAAAAGATTATGAGTATAAAAAATACATACAAGAATGGAAGGCAGGAAATGTAAGTGGATTAAGGGGAGAATATCAAATATCTATGCATATAAAAACTTATCTATTTAAGAAATATAACAATAAATGTGGAAGATGTGGATGGGGAGAGATGAATGTATATACTCAAAATATTCCTCTTGAAGTAGAACATATTGATGGAAATTATATGAATAATAAAGAAGAAAATCTTATTTTATTGTGTCCGAATTGTCATTCGCTAACACAAACGTATAAAGGTGCAAATAGAAATCATGGGAGACAAGGAAGAAATAAATATACAAAGTAAGGAGAAAAATAATATGAATAAAGTAATTATTGTTACAGGAGGTTCTCGAGGCATAGGAGCAAGTACAGTTAAGCTCCTTGCAAAAGATGACAACAAAATAATTTTAAATTACAATAAATCAGAAGAGGCTGCAAAAAGAATTCAAAAAGAATTAGAAAACGAGAATATTAAAATAGATATAATTAAAGCTGATGTTTCAAAAAAAGCGGATGTATTAGCAATGATTTCGTATGTTATTGAAAAATACTATAGAATTGATGTACTAATTAATAATGCTGGAATATCGCAAGAAAGATTATTTACTGATATAAATGATGAAGAATGGAATGAGATAATTGATGTGAACCTGAATTCGGTTTATTATTGTACAAAAGCAGTAATTCCTTATATGATACAAAGAAAGTCTGGGTGTATAATTAATATATCATCTATATGGGGAGTAACAGGAGGATCTTGCGAAGTTGGTTATTCTACATCTAAAGCAGCTATAATTGGATTTTCTAAGGCGTTAGCAAAAGAAATGGGACCATCTAATATTAGAATTAATTGCATAGCTCCAGGAATAATTGATACAGATATGAATAAAAATTTAAATGAAAACGACATAGAATCTATTAAAGAAGAAATTCCGCTAAACAGAATAGGAGTATCAACAGATATTGCAAAATGCGCTAAATGGTTAATTGAAGATAATTATACAACTGGACAGGTTATAAATATTAATGGCGGCTGGTATATTTAAAAAAAGAGACTGTAAAAAAATTAAAATCTTTATTAATAAAGCATATAAAAAAAATGAGATTTGAGCTAAAAATTTAACTCAAATCTCATTTTTCTGTGGAACTTTTTTACAGCCCATTTTTAGTTTTCTGATTGTCTTTTTTTATAATTTCCCGATATTAATTTTGGAAAATAATGAATCATCTTATATATTGCAAGTCTTATTTTTTTACTCCAAATATAAGATTTTCTAAGTCTTCTTGGCGCATCTAATTCAGAAGTAAATTCTTGAGGAACAAGAGCTACTTCTACCTTTTCTATTTTGAATGTATAATTTTGACCATTATTGTTATCCCATTCGTTATTTGAATTTCTAAAACATAAGTTTAATGAATCACTACTCATTAATTCTATTTCAGCTTGATATCCTAGTTCTGATTTAGTCATTTCTACATCTGAAATATTATCCCAATTTATTCCATAGCCATAGTGAAGGTAAACGTTTTTGCTATTTTCTTCAAATAGCTTTCCAGTATAAGAAATTTTTACCTTTGAGCTTTCAACTAATTTATCTGTATTAAAAAATATGTTTTTAACTAATTCCATTTCTATTATCTCCTATTTATCTTTTGTCATCATAATTATAATATTAAAAAAACATATAATCAAGTATTTTTCGAAAAAATATTGCAAAAATTTGCAAATTTATTCAATTCTATAATGAAAAAAAGAATTATTTTTATTATGATTTTTTAGAAATTTATATTTAGTTATTTTTAACAACAAATTTTATTTAAATATAATTATTTTTTTATTAATTAAAATATTTTTTAAAATAATTTATTTTATATTATTTTAAAAAAAGAATATAAATTATAAATAAAAAATAAATAATAAATAATAAATAATAATTAAAAATAATTTTCTGAATATTGTAAAAAAAATATTGTTATGATAATATAAATAAAAAAGGAAAAATAAAAAATGAAAAAAAATAATAAAATAAAAAAAATAATAATTTTAATATTAATTATTTTATTTTTATTAATTATTTTTTCCACTATTTTTTCTATTTATTATTCTATGAATAATAATATTGTTGAAGGGATTGAAATTCAAGGAATTTCTGTTTCTGGAATAACGAAAGAAAATGCGGAAAATAAATTAAAAGAAATAATTAATAATTTAGAAAAAAAAGAAATAATTATTAATTATAATAATTATGAAAATAAAATAAATTTAAATGAATTAGAAATTAATTATAATATTAATGATGCAATAAATAATGCATGTGAAATTGGAAGAAAAAATAATATTTTTATTAATAATTTTGAAATATTAAAAACAATAATATTAAAAAATAATATTAAATTAGAAATTAATTATGATGAAAAATTATTAGATTCAAAAATAGATTCTATTAATGCAAATCTTCCAGGATTAGTTCAAGAATATAATTATTATGTTGAGGATAATAATTTAATTATAATTAAGGGAAAAGATGGAATAATAATTGATAAAGAAAAATTAAAAGAAAAAATAAATAATGAAATAAATAATTTAAACTCAGATACAATAAATATTGAGCTTCCAATTATTAATAAAAAAGCAGATGGAATTAATTTGAAAAAAATTCATGATGAAATATATAAACAGGCGCAAGATGCATATATTACACAAAATCCTTTAACAGTACATCCAAATGTAAATGGAGTAGATTTTGCAATATCTATTGAAGAGGCAGAAGAATTATTAAAGGAAGAAAAAGAGGAATATATAATTCCATTGAAAATTACAGTTGCAGAAAAAACTGTGAGTGATTTAGGAGAAGATGCTTTTCCAAATACATTAGGAAATTTTACAACGAGATATGATGCAAGTAATAAAAATAGAAGTAATAATATTTATTTAGCTTCAGAAAAAATAAATGGAACTATAATAATGCCAGGAGAGACTTTCTCATATAACCAGGTTGTAGGAAAAAGAACAATAGATGCGGGATATAAGGAGGCAGGTGCATATGCTGGAGGAAAGGTAATTCAGGAAATTGGTGGAGGCATTTGTCAAGTATCATCTACTTTATATAATGCGGTATTATATGCTGATTTGGAGATTGTAGAAAGAAGTAATCATTATTTTGAAACATCATATGTGACGGCTGGAAGAGATGCAACGGTATCGTGGGGAACAGTTGATTTTAAATTTAAAAACAATAGAACTTATCCAATAAAAATTGAAGCAGTTGCGAAAAATGGTATTAATAAAATATCAATATTAGGAATAAAAGAGGAAAAAGAATATGAAATTGTGATACAGTCAAAAGTTACTTCAATAATTGAACAGGAGATAAAATATGAAAATGACTATTCTATACCATATGGAGAAGAAGAAGTTGAACAACAAGGTCACAATGGTTGTACTAGCAAAACATATATAATAAAAAAATTAAATGGAGCTACAGTATCAACTGAAGAAATAACATCCGATTATTATCACGCATTAGATAAAATAATAAAAAAAGGAATGAAACGATAAAATTAATAAGTATTTTTTGCGAAAATGCAAATAAATACTTATTTTTTTATTGACAAAATAAATATGAAGTGTTACAATTAGAATTGTGCATGTATCATGGATTTTATATTACCTAAAAGATTGTACAGTGCATAAATAATATGATATATGCACCATTAGCTCAGCTGGTAGAGCAACTGACTCTTAATCAGGAGGTCCGCGGTTCGATCCCGCGATGGTGCACCAAAAATTAAAGAAGTACTAAAAAAGTGCTTCTTTATTTTTCTAGCAAATAACATTTTAATATTGCATAAAAACTATTTTAGAAATCAATAATTATCATTAATATATTTTTATAAAAAATTAAAATAGTATTATAATTTAAAAAAATGTATAGTAAAAAATTAATTGTAAATTAAAAATAATTAATTATAAATTTAAAATAATTAATTATAAATTAAAATAATTATTATAAATAAAAAATAATTAATTATAAAAAATAATTTAAATTCGAGATTATATTTGATAATTTTATAAAAATAAAACCACATTTAAAATAAATAAGTATAAATTATGATGTGATTTTTTATTTTTAAATAACAAAAGTTAGAAGAAAAGTATAAGTGACAAAGGTAAACATAAAAAAGAAAAGTGAAATTGCAATGATTAACTTTAATGTTATAAAATTGAAAATTAAAAATGAGAGAAAGTGAAAAATAATTAAACGATTCATTTTAAAACTAAAGACAAATTGTAAATATACTATAAAAAAATTACAAAGAAAAAAAGAAAAGATGAACAATATTAAGCAAGGGAAATAGGCAATTGCTAAAAATCTTAAAGAGCAGACTAGAAATTCTTGAGAGTAGACATAATACAAAACAAGAAGATTTCATGGAAACATAATAAAAATATAAGATAGCAGGTCTATTTTAAAATTGTAAATTAATGGCAAAATAAATAGCACAAATTAGATAAGAAAATATGTTATTCAAAATATATAAAAGTTTTAAGTATGCCTTTTATGAAATATTTTATTTATAAATAATATTATCTTTTATTTATAAAATGATAAAATAAATTAATAATAAAATTAAAATTAAAAGTTAAGAATAAAAAATAATTTAATAATATTATTTGTAGATTTAAAGTTGATTTTTTTATTAATGATTTTTTTATAAGTTTTTAGTATTAATTTAAATTCTTAATAAAATAATTTTAAATATTTATTTTATATTATCTTTTTATATGAGAAATAAATATATTAAAATAAAATTAATTTTAATAAATATTTAATAAAAAATAATTATTAATTTAATATTAATTAAATATACCATATAAATTGATTGAAAAAAAGCTAAAAATAATGTATAATATGTATGTTAAATTAATTTAGGAGGAAAATAATGTTAATTGCAAGTGGCGTAACAGTCAGATTTGGAAAAAGAACACTTTTTGAAGATGTAAATATAAAATTTAATAAAGGGTGTTGTTATGGAATTATAGGTGCAAATGGAGCAGGAAAATCAACTTTTTTAAAAGTACTTTCTGGAGAATTAGAGCCTAGTAAAGGAGAAGTTACTAAGGAAAAGACTGAGAGAATTTCTGTATTAAAACAGAATCACTTTGCTTATGAAGATGAAACAGTAATGGATACTGTTATAATGGGTAACCAAGAGCTATACAATATAATGAAAGAAAAAAATGAAATATATGCTAAACCAGATTTTTCTGAAGAAGATGGAATGAAGGCTGCAAAATTAGAAGAAAAATTTGCAGAACTAGATGGTTGGAATGCTGAATCTGATGCAGCTATTTTATTAAATGATGTTGGAATTGATGCAGAGAAACATTATAAATATATGAGAGAACTTGAAGCAAAGGAAAAGGTTAAAGTCCTTTTGGCACAGGCTTTATTTGGCAATCCAGATATTTTATTATTGGACGAGCCAACAAATGATTTGGATTTGAAAACAATAAATTGGTTAGAGGAATTTTTAATTAATTTTGAAAATACCGTAATTGTTGTTTCACATGATAGATATTTTTTAAATAAAGTTTGTACAAATATTGCAGATGTTGATTATGGTAAGATAAAGGTGTTCCCTGGAAATTATGATTTCTGGTATGAGTCTAGTCAATTATTGCAAAAACAAATGAGAGAGCAGAATAAGAAGAAAGAAGAGAAAATAAAGGAATTACAAGCATTTATTGCAAGGTTTAGTGCTAATGCTTCTAAGTCTAAACAAGCTACTTCAAGAAAGAAATCATTGGAAAAAATTCAATTAGATGAGATTGTACCATCTAATAGAAAATATCCTTATATAGATTTTAAACCAGATAGAATGCCAGGAAATGAAATTTTACAAGTTAAGAATATTTCTAAAACAGTCAATGGAGAAAAGATTTTAAATAATGTGTCCTTCACTGTAAAGCCAAATGATAAGATTGCTATTGTGGCAGATAACGAAAATGCTAAAACTGTTCTTTTCCAAATAATTGCTGGTGAGATGGAACCTGATGAAGGCAAAATTATATGGGGAACTACGATTACAAATAATTATTTTCCAAAAGATAATAATTATTTATTCCAAAGTGATTTGTCTATAACTGATTGGCTTAGACAGTATTCTAAAGACCCAGATGAAACTTATGTAAGAAGCTTTTTAGGAAGAATGTTATTTTCTGGAGAAGAGGCTTTAAAGGCTGTAAATGTATTGTCTGGAGGAGAGAAGGTTAGATGTGTTCTTGCTAAGATGATGCTTTCTGGAGCAAATTTCTTAATCATGGATGAGCCAACTAACCACTTGGATATGGAGAGCATTACAGCTTTGAATGATGGAATGGTTAAATTCCCTGGAAATATGATATTTACATCTCATGACCATCAATTGATGCAAACTGTTGCAAATAGAATTATTGATATAAAAGAAAATGAAGTTATAGATAGAGAAGTATCATATGATGAATACCTAGGTATTGAATAAAAAATTATAAAATTTTGATATACAATTTTATTAAATAAAAAAGTTAATTTATTTAAATTTGAAATAGTATTGATAAAAAGAGTCTTTATTGAATAGCAATTTAGATTCTTTTTTATTGTTCGCTTTAATTTTAGAAAATATTGTGATATATTAAGGAAAACTTGATGAGGAAAGAGGTAGAATAATGGATAAAATATCGGAAATTATAGCAGATGAATTGGGTGTAAAAAAGAGCCAAGTTGATAGTACCATAAAATTGATTGATGATGGAAATACTATTCCATTTATTGCGAGATACAGAAAGGAAGCAACAGGAGGTCTTTCGGACGAGCAGTTAAGAAATCTTGGAGAGAGACTTACATATTTAAGAAATTTAGAGGAGAGAAAGCAAGAGGTTATAAAATCTATTGATTCACAAGGAAAACTTACTGATGAAATTGTGAAGAATTTGGAACAAAGCAAGACTCTTGCGGATGTAGAAGATATTTATAGACCTTATAAGCAAAAGAAGAGAACCAGAGCTACTATTGCCAAGGAAAAAGGTTTGGAAGAACTTGCAAAAATAATATTGGCACAAGATTCTAGTGTAGATATTGACGAAGTTGCAAAGAGTTTTATTAATGAAGAAAAAGGTGTAAATGCTGAAGAAGATGCCAGGAGTGGAGCATTAGATATTATTGCAGAGGCCATTTCGGATGAGCCAAAATATAGAAAACAAATTAAACAAATTTGTTACAGAGATGGAATTATAACAACAAAAGCAGCTAAACCAGAGGAAAAATCGAGTTATGAAATGTATTATGATTTTGCTGAAAAGGTTAACAGAATTCCAAGCCATAGAATATTGGCAATTAATAGAGGCGAAAAAGAAGAGTTTTTGAAAGTAAAAATAGAAAAGCCTACTGAAAAAATATTGGAATTAATTGAAAATGATATAATTAAGGATAGAAATAGCAAATATGTAAATTTATTGACGGCTTGTGTTGAAGATAGTTTTTCAAGGTTAATTGAGCCATCAATAGATAGAGAAATTAGGTCAGATTTAACGGAAAAGGCCGAAGAGCAAGCAATAAAGGTTTTTGGAAAAAATGCCAAACAATTATTGCTAACTAGTCCGATAAAAGGTAAAACAGTTATTGGATTTGATCCAGCTTATAGAACTGGTTGTAAGATTGCTGTAATTGACGAAACGGGTAAAGTTCTTGATACTACAACAGTATATCCTACAGAGCCACAGAATGATGTTGAAGGAGCTAAAAAAGAATTAACAAAATTAATCGCAAAATATAATGTAGATATGTTTGCAATTGGAAATGGAACGGCCTCAAGGGAATCAGAGCAATTTGTATCTGATTTAATTGCCGAGATTAAAGAAAAATATAATAAAGATTTAGTTTACGTAATTGTATCTGAGGCAGGCGCTTCTGTATATTCTGCATCAAAACTTGCAACAGAAGAATATCCAGATATTAATGTTTCTCTAAGAGGAGCAATCTCAATTGCCCGTAGACTTCAGGACCCATTGGCAGAGCTTGTAAAGATAGACCCTAAGGCCATTGGTGTTGGACAATATCAACATGATGTAAATCAGAAGAATTTAGAGCAGAGTTTAACTGGTGTTGTAGAAGATGCTGTAAATAGCGTAGGCGTAGACATAAATACAGCTACACCATCACTTTTAGCATATGTATCTGGAATTAACAATGGTATTGCTAAGAATATTGTGAAGTATAGGGAAGAGAATGGAAAGTTAAAAGAAAGAAAAGAGCTTTTAAAAGTTCCAAAGCTTGGAAAGGTTGCATATGAGCAATGTGCAGGTTTCATAAGAGTTCCAGATGGAAAAAATCCATTAGAAATTACAGGAGTTCACCCAGAGAGTTACAGTGTTGCAGAAAATTTATTAAGTAGGCTTGGATATAAATTAAATGATTTAACAAATAAAGAAAAATTTGTAGAGATTAAGTCTGAGCTTGCTGAATTAAATAACAGTAAAACTATTAAAGAACTAGCAGCAGAGTTAAATGTTGGTGAACCAACTTTGCAAGATATTATAAATGAATTGATGAAACCGGGAAGAGATCCAAGAGAAGAGATGCCTAAGCCTATTTTAAGGGCAGATGTACTTAAGTTTGAAGATTTAAGAGATGGCATGATTTTAACTGGAACTGTAAGAAATGTAACTGATTTCGGTGCTTTTGTAGATGTTGGAGTAAAGCATGATGGATTAGTACATATTTCAGAAATGAGTGAAAATTATGTAAAAAATCCTTCGGATGTCGTATCTGTTGGCGATGTAGTAAAAGTACAAGTAATTGGAATAGACCAAGAAAGACAAAAAGTAAAATTAAGTATGAAAATAAAATAATAAATAAAGAAAAATTCATATTTCGTAAAGCCTCGACACGTTATACATTGCCGGGGCTTATTCGTATAAAAAGGAGGATTAGAAGGTTTTTTATATATTTATAAAAAATAAAGATGTATTAGGGTATGAATAATATTAAAAAATAAAAGCTTCAATAGACTGAAGCTTTTTAACATAATTAATGTTTATTTGTATTTTTCTTGTATTTCACGTATTAAGTCAAAATCGTTATCCATTATATCAAGGAAAACTTTTGCTATGTTTGGATCAAACTGCGTACCAGAACATCTTTCTATTTCTGCTCTAACTACATCTATAGGCAATGAATCTCTATAAGATCTTTTGGAAGTCATAGCATCAAAAGTGTCGGCAACTGCAGCAATTCTAGCTACATAAGGAATATCATCTCCAACTAATTGACTAGGGTAGCCACGTCCATCATAACGCTCATGATGATGTTTTACAATAGGCAATATATCTGTGAAAATTGCTGCATCACCTAACATATGCACGCCAATCATTGGATGATTTTTTATTTGAGAATATTCTTCATCACTTAATTTTGATTCTTTCAAAAGAATACTATCTGGAATTCCTATTTTACCAATATCATGGAATAAGCCACCAATTTTTAAAATATGAAGTGTTTTCTCATCTAATCCTAATTTTTTTCCAATTAAGACAGAATATTCAGAGACTCTATCAGAATGACCTCTTGTATAAGGATCTTTTGCTTCAACAGTTTGACGAAGTATTCCAATTGTATCTAGATAAGCTCTTTCAAGTTCTTCATTTTTATCGTGTAACTGTTTATTTATTGTTTTTATTGTATTCATTTGTTCAATTGATTTTATTCCTGACTCAATCAATAATAATAATTGATCAAATTTATCACTTTTTTCACAATATCCTTGAATTTCCAACCTTTTAATTGTTTCAAGAGGTGGAGCTAAATCCTTATGACCTGTAAGCAATAAGATATATAAATCTTTATTAAATTTTCGTATTTCTTCTACAACTTCATCACCGTGAATTGGGTCCATCATAAAGTCAAGAATCATCATATCAAAATGCTCATTACGCACACGTTCAATAGCTTCCAATGGATTTGTTAAACCAGTGAAATCATAACCTGAACGTTTTAAAAAAATAGATAGTGAGTTAACAATACCTTGTTCATCATCGACAACGATAATTTTGTAACCATTTGACTCTGCTGTTATCATGTTTTTTCTCATAATAGATACCTCAAAAATAAAATTACTGATGTTATTATAATAATAAAAAAATAAAAATGCAATAAATTATGAAAAATTTATTGCAAAGGAAGTATTACATTAAAGGTTGTACCTTTATTTACTTCTGTTTCAAATGTCATATCTCCATTAAAATGCCCTTTTATTGTTGAGTAAGACATAAACATTCCGAGTCCAGTACCATTTTTTCCTTTGGTAGTTATCATTGTGTTAAATAATTTGTCTTGTACTTCTTTTGTCATTCCACAGCCATGGTCTATTACAGAAATAATTAAGTTATTATCTAATTTTTGTGCTAAAACTTTTATTTCTTCACCTTTACGTCCATTGTAAGACTGAATTGCATTTGTTATTAGGTTGTTTATAACTTGTACTAGACTGTTTATATCGCCTACAAGTGTTGTTGTGGATGGAACTTGTACATCTAATGTAAGTGTTAAAGAAGCATTGCTGATTTCGTGTTTCATCAATATATTAACTCTCTTGAATAATTCATCTACTGTAAATGCATTATTTTCATTTTCAGAAAGATTAACAGCTTGACCTTTAACGGCTGTAATAATGTCTGACATATATGCTGTATATGAGTGAATTTTTGTTATCCATTCTCTCATATCATTTGCAATTGCATGGTGGTCATCATTCGTTACTTCTGGATCACCAATTGAAGCGTCATATTCATTAATTAAATCTGTAAGTCCTTCGGCTGCACCAGAAATAGACATTATAGGAGTTTTTAAATTGTGCGAAATTCCACCTATCAATTGACCTAAAGATGCTAAACGTTCTTTCTCCATAAGCATATCTTGATTGTTTTGAATTGTTTGAATATCTTGTTTATGCTGAGTAATATCTTTAAATAAAATTAATATCCCAAGAAAATTATTTTTATCCATTATATTATTAATTTCAATCGTAAAGCATTTGTTAAAATTGATTGATTCTTGCTCAAAAGATACTGTTTCTGTTCGACCTTTTACAGTATTTAAGCATTGTTTAAATTTAGCAATATCAACACCATAATCCTGATGACGTTCTAAAAATTTAATAATATTTTTATCCCTAATATTTTCATCTTTCAATTTAAATGTATTTAAAAAGGTGTTATTAAAATCTGTAACTACATAATTTTCGTTTAAAATTATGTAACTGTCTGACATTCTGTTTACTACTGTACGTAAAGCAATTGGAGCAATTCCTAAAAATTTGAATTTAAAAATTGCAAGTGCAAAAAATACCATGGCAAATGCAAATGAGATTGGTGTTATGAAAACTGACATTGGTATAATTTTGAATGTTCCAAGTACATTAACCACAATTGGAATGCTCATTCCAGCAATTATTAATAAAGATTGTTTTGAAAAGAAACCAGAGGTCTTTCCAGAAGCTTTTATCATATAAATAATTCCAATTAATAATAATGTGTATGAATATATATTGTGAATTATAAGCCAATTTCCATAAACGCATTTACTAATATTTGTAGAATATACTTTATAGAATAAATGATGGAAATTATTTGTCCATAAAATTATTAATGAAGTGATAGGAATTATTAATGTAAACAAATCGATTCTCTTTAATTTGTAATTTGGGTTGCTAAAGATTTTTCCAGTAAATAGAATACATACTGGCAAAAAACATGTACCAATATAAATATAATTTTCAAAATTGATTGCAGGAATATTACACAATTTACTAAGTATTGCTTGTAAAATTACTCCCACGCATATAATAAATACACAAAGTAGGTCCAAGCAGAAAATATTCTGCAAGGACGTCTTATTTTTTATTTTTAATACATATACTAACAAACCAGTAATTAAAGCCGCTGAAATTATTAGCGATAACAGTGGTAGTGTAAAAATTTCATTCATTAGTGTTCCTCCAAATTTTTATCTATAAATCCAACATTTTCAAAATAATCGAAGCATTTATTAACATATTCCGAGTCGAAAGTTGACCAATTAAAGCCAATAGCTTCTAAATACTTTTGAGTAAATGTAGCGTCTAATCCAACTTTTGATATATAAGTAAATTTTTTGTCTTTATCTAAATCTTGTACAATTCCAGAAATGATTGATTTTTTAGAATCATCAGATAGTATTCCTTTAATTATATATGTCATAAGTGTGTTAGAAACAGGGGTTAAATTAATTCCTCTTTCTAGTATAGTATCATAAAAAATATTTATAGGCAATAGATTTGTATCGTATAAATGAAATACGTTACATGGACTGTTGTGTTCCAATATTTTTAATACAGCATCTGCGCAAACATCGACTGGCGTAAGCTCTATAGCATGTGTTAACAGGTATTTTGGGAAGGCTCCAATTTCTACAAAAGATTTTATTCTTCTTGCAAAAGCATTATCATTAATGTTTATTTGGAATTTTCCATCAGAATATCTGTTAGTAATGTTTCCAATTCTTAAAAGTTGAGCATCTAATCCATTGCTTACTGCTTCTAGTACGGCAATTTCAGCCTTAAATTTAGTTGTTGTATATATTCCTTTTATATTTTGACCTACATATAGGTTCTGCTCACTGAATTTTTTTGTTCCTTCTTCTTCAGGATTATTTGAAAATTCTTCTTTTTCGCCAAACCCAGAAACGCTCATTGTAGATATATGTAGCAATCTCTTTTTATTTCTAGTACAGAATTCTATTACATTTTTAGTGCCAAATACATTAATGTTTTCAAATTCCTCTTTTTGACCGAAGTGCTTTACGATTGCTCCCGCATTTATTACAGTGTCTATATTTTTGATAAGATTAGAATAATTTTCATCTGTTAAACCTAAATTCTTTGACGTTATATCTCCTTTTATAACTTTTATTCTATTAGAATATTTGTTTAAGAAGTCTTTTTCAAAGTAAAATTCTAATCTTCTATTAATTCTGTATAAAGGACTCTCGTTATTTTTCTGTCTTATTAGACAGTAAACAATACCAGTTTCATTCTTTAAGAATGTAGAAATAATATGTGCGCCTAAATAACCTGTACCACCAATTAAAAGAATATTTTTTACATCATATTTACTAATATTTTTAATATTTTCAACACAGTTGTTTTGAAGAATTTTGTCTATTTTTGAATAATTGTAATTACTCATAAATTTTTCTTCTGGACTAGGTAATTTTTTAGATAATTGCCTTATTGTTGGATAGTTAAAAATATCTGCATATTCAAATTCAAGTCCATATTTTAATGCTTCAATTTGCATGTTTATAGCAGAGATTGAATCTCCACCAATATCGAAGAAATTATCATTAACATCGATATTATCAACTTTTAATATACTCTTCCAAATTTGTGTTAGTTTTTCTTCATTTGAATTTAATGAAGAAATATCAATGTGCCCGCTATCTACTAAATGCGTAACCTTTGGTAGAGGTAAAGCCTTTCTATCAATTTTTCTGTTTATAGTGTAAGGCATAGAGTCAAGCTTTACAACATGTGTTGGAATCATATATTGTGGCAAGAATTTACGTAAGTTTTCTTTAATTTGCTGTTCTGTTAAATCAGTGTCACAAACATAGTATGCACATAAACATTCTTTATTGTCTAATGTTATTTTATTTACAACACAAGATGATACTCCTGGCATTTTGGCAATCTCATCTTCAATTTCAGAAAGCTCAATACGCAAACCTCTTAGCTTTATCTGGTTATCAATTCTTCCTAAACATTGAATTTTTCCATCAAATGTCCATCTACCGATGTCACCAGATTTATATATTTTTCCAGGACCGAAAGGATTGTTTAAGAAGCGTTGTTCTGTCAATTCTTTCTTTCCAATATAGCCTTCGCCGACTTGAATTCCAGCAATATAAATTTCGCCAATAACTCCGATTGGAACTTGTTTCATGTCACTATCTAAAATATACATTTGTGTGTTCAAGATTGGTGGTCCAACAGTAATTTCTTTTTCATTATCAAGGTTTTGTACATTTGATAAAACCGTTATTTCGCTAGGACCATATATGTTGTATATTGTAATATCATCGGATAGAGCACGTAAATCTTTTACGAATTTTTCTGGTAGAGGTTCTCCACCGAATACCATGTTTTTAACTTGTGCTAAAGCCGTATCTGGTTCGCGATTATCGTAATTTATTTTCATTAAACTTGGAGTAACCGTCATTACGTCAACTTTATACTTGCGTATTAATGCATCTAAAAGCTTAGGATTTCTATGTTCTGCGTTGTTTGCCATAACAACTCTCATTCCATGTGTAAGTGAAACTACTATTTCATACACAAATATGTCGAAAGGTGTAGATGTAACAGATGCAATCGCATGTTTTGGCCCATCTTTTAAATAATCCAAAACTTTTGTCATGGCTTGTACCATGTTAGAAAGACCAATCTGGTTAAGCATTACGCCCTTAGGGGTTCCAGTAGAGCCAGATGTATATATAATGTAAGATAAGTCTTGTTCGTGTATTTCTACATTTGGGTTTTCAAAGTTTTTTCCATAAATTTCAGTATTATTAAGGTCAATTTCAATCTTATTTTTTATCTCTTCAACCTTTTCACGTAAAGATTTTTGAGTAAGCACATATTCAATCTTACTGTCTTCAATGTAATATTTTGTTCTATCAACAGGGTAGGTAGGGTCAATATTTAAAAATGCGCCCCCAGCCTTAAGTATAGCAACCATACAAACAATAGTCTCTAAAGATCTATTTGTCATAATTGCAACAATATCGTTACTTTTTATACCACGAGTGATTAAATAATGAGCTAGACTGTTAGCCTTAGTATTTAATTCGGCATAGGTAAGAGTCTTATGATCACAAATTACAGCAATATTATCAGGTGTTTTTTCAACTTGCTTCTCGAATAATTTACATAATGGGGCTCTGTCTATTTCACCAGAGGTTGCATTGAATTTGTCTAAAACCCTTTGTTCCGAAGGTGTTATAATGTTTATGCCACTTACAGAAGGACTCAAATCTTCCAAAACTTGTCCTAAAACGAACATATAGTGCTCAACAAAACTGTTAATAGTCTCTTTTTTGAATAAATCAGTTCTGTATTCTACATTTATTTGACCAGATTTTGGAACAACTTCCAATGTTATATTGAATTTAGAAGTATTAGTTTCTACAGGTAAATATGAAACATTATCATCTACATTGATTTCATTTGATTGATTTTGGTAAGAAAACATTATATCAAATAATGGATTCCTAGAGTTGTCTGTTGGCACATGCAGAGCTTTTAAAAGAGCATCATATGGATATGCTTGGTTTTCTAAATCTTGCAATATACAGTCATTTACATATTTTAAAAAAGTGCTAATACTCTGGTTTGGCAAAATTTTTGCTCTAAAAGCTACATTGTTTACAAACATTCCTATTATGTTACGCGTTCCAATAATTCCTCTGTTTGCAACAGGACTACCGACAACAATATCAGACTGTTTTGTATATTTATATAAGCAAATATATAATGCAGAAAGAAATACCGTGTAGCTAGAAACCTTATATTTTCTAGCAAATGCCTCAACTATTTCAAAAGTTGTAGTAGGTATATTAGAAAATATTTTTTCTCCAACATATGTCTTGTTTGCAGGAATTGTATAATCATAGGGAAGGTTTAATGCTTCAAAACCGTAGTCTTTAAACCTTGTTATCCAATAGTCTTCACTCTTTTTGTAAGCACCTGTTTTAACAAAATCTTTTTCCCATACTGAATAGTCAACATATTCAAATGGAGTTTCCTCACATGCATTTCCTTTATATAATTCAAAAAATTCATTTATTAATACATTCATCGAAACGCCATCTATAACTATATGGTGTGAATCGATAAGCAATAGTGTTTGGTTGTTATCTAAATAATGTAATTCTACTCTTAATAAAGGTGCATTTTCTAAATCGAAAGGCTTAGAAAAATTCTTTATAATAGCATCTTTTTCTGTAGATGTATTATTGAAAACCAAGATTGCAAAATCTACTTTATCGAGTATTTTTTGTTTTACTTCGTCTGCATCTAATACGAATACAGTTCTAAAGCTACTCTGCTTTTCAATAATTTGCTTAAATGCTCCTTCAACCCTCTTACTGTCTAAATGAGAATTTATTAGAAGTGCACAAGGTGTATTATAAACTAGAGTATTGTCTCCAACCATTTTACATGCGTAGTAAATTCTTCTTTGAGCAGAAGAAAGTGGATACAAATCCATTTTAGGAGCTTTCTCTAAAACAAAAGCTGTATTTTGAGTTCTAGCATTAGCAATATAATCAGAAATATCCATTATGCTAGCCATGTTCAAAAGGTCTTTTATATGTAGTTGAACATGTAATTTATTTTCGATTTCTGCGATAATGTTTATGGCAGAAAGAGAATCTCCTCCTAGCTCTACAAAAGAGTTTGATAAATTTACTGTTTCTAATTTCAAGTATTTCTTTAAAATAGAAACCAAAGTTTTATCTGTTTTGTTTCTAGGGCTTATAATATTTTCGTTTGTTGTTATTGTTGGTGTTGGAAGTAAGTTTTTATCTATTTTTCCATTCACATTTAGTGGAAAGCTAACCATTGGCACAATATATGTTGGAACCATGTAAATAGGTAATACTTCCTTTAAATATCTCCTTAATTCATTTGTAGAAATACCATTTTTAAGAATAATGTAACTGCAAATGAATTTTTCGTTATTATTTGTGTAAATAGTTGTGTAGCTAGACTTTACGTTAGAAAATTCTAGAATTTTATTATTTACTTCGCTTAATTCAACTCTAAAACCTCTAATTTTAACCTGGTTATCTATTCTTCCTATAAATTGAATTGTACCGTCAGGAAGCCATTTTACAAGATCACCAGTCTTATATACTGTGTTGTTGCCCATATAATTTTCAATAAATTTTTGCTTAGTCATTTCTTCGTTATTTATGTAGCACTTTGCGACTCCATCGCCACCAACCCACAATTCTCCAGGGACACCAACAGGTTGCAGACTTCCAGATTTAGAAACAACATAACATGTTGAATTTGCAATAGGTCCTCCGATTGGAACGGAATCAACATAATTTTTTTCGATTTTGAAACAACAAGAAAAAGTAGTATTTTCTGTTGGACCATAGCCATTTATTACTGTTAAATTAGGATTATATTTTCTAACTTTATTAATATGTTTTGGAGAAAGCACGTCTCCACCAGTTAATAAGTATTTTACTCCATTAAAAATATTTGCATTTTCTTCACAAAGCGTGCTAAATAATGGGGCAGTTAGCCACATTATAGAAATTTTATTTTTTTCTATATAATTCTTTAAAGTGTGTGCGTTTAATAAATCTTCCTTCTTAATAATATATAGAGAAAGTCCGTTTAAAAGGGCACCCCATATCTCAAAAGTACAAGCATCAAATACGATAGAGCCTGTTTGTAACATTCTGTCATTTTTGTTAAATTTTATAAAATTAGTATTTTTAACAAGCCTTACAATGCTTCTGTTTTCAATTAATACACCCTTAGGGGTTCCAGTAGAACCAGATGTATACATAATATATGCAGGAGCTTCAGCATCAAACTTGCGTAGTATATTAGACGTATTACTTAATTTATAAAAATTTTCATTTAGTGATACATTTATAGTGTTTAAATTAAATCTTTCTGTGTCTGTATCTGTTAAAATAGTAGTTGCTCCAGAATTTTCAATTATGTAGTTAATTCTAGAATCTGGATAGTGTATATCAATTGGCAGATAAATTGCACCACATTTTAATATTGCTAAAATAGATACAATCATCTCCAATGATTTATCCAAGAAAATTCCAACAACATTGCCTTGTATAACTTTATTTGCTATTAGAATATTTGCAAGTTGATTTGCCTTTTTATTTAATTCATCATATGTAAGTTCTGAATCTTCAAAAACAACGGCTATCTTATTTGGAGTTTCCTTAACTTGATTTTCAAATAATTCAATTACAGACATGTTTCGTGGATAATCTGTTTTAGTGTTATTAAATTCTTTTAAAATTTGCAATTTCTCTTCTGGTGTTACAATTTCTATGTTTTCAATATTAATGCTATCATCTTGCAAAACCTGTTCAATAATATGATTAATACGCTCATGCATTTGTTTTATTTCAGATTTTACATATTTCGAAGTTTTGTAATCGTAAAAGATACTCAAAGTTCCGGAACCATTGTAATCAACAATATGAATCTGCATATCATCGGCACAATTTCCATTGAAAATCCAATGAGATTCACAATCAATCTTATCATTTACAGTGCTAGTAATTTGGTAAGATAAAATAATGTTATATAAATTTGGAATGTTAGAATCTTTTTTTCTCAAATCTTCCAAAATACATTGGTATGGATATCTTTGGTGTCTTAACATACTAAAACAAGAAGCTCCAATCTTCTTAGAAAAGTCTATAAAAGACGAGTTTTGTTCTATGTTTATGCGCAAAGGCACTGTACTTACAAACATTCCATTGGTTTGTTTATTCGCTTTATTTAATCTATTTAAAATTGGAGTTCCGATTACAAAATCGGCAAGATTTGAAACTCTACCTATGTAAATTGAATAGATAGCCATAAGAAAATTATATACAGAAATTCTATTTTTTCTGCAATAGTCTAAAATTTTAATAGAGTTCTGCTTAGAAATATTAAATGCTTGTCTTGCAGCAGAACATGTAATTTTGTTAGTTAGTTTTTTTACTGTTGAAGGCACAGTAGCAACCTCTGGAACAGTCTCGAAAACATCATTCCAGTATTTTTTATCTTTTTCAAAAGAATCACTATTTAAATAATCAATATCTTCTTTAATAAAGCTTTTGTAAGAAAATTGACCACATAAAGAGCTATCACTTTCAATGTTTTCAGCATCAAGTAGTGATTGGTATTCATTTACTATTTCGTTACAATACAAACCTAAAGTCCATGAATCTGATATAATGTGATGCATAACCACAATTACACCGCCATGGTTGTTTGGAAGTTTAAATAATTTGGTCTCAAATAATTGCTTGCTAGAAAGTAAATCAAAACTTTCTTGGCATAGCTCAGACTCAACCTTATGTAGTTCCTGCAAGTTTTTTATTTCAACAATTGCAGGAACATATTCTTCAAACGCAAAATACTGTTTAACAACATTATTTTCTTTTGTAATATGAATATGAAAATTATCATTTTTTCTCAGAACATTGGCAACAGCTTTTTGCAAAATATTAAAATTTAATTTTGCCTTTAAAAGCACAGTGCCACCAACGTTATTAACCGCAGTATTATTATAATACTGCTCTGTAGCCCATATGTTCATTTGTGGATTCGTTAGATCGTATAATTTTCTATTCATAATAATTCACCCTATATTATTTCTTTAAATTTCGCATCTCTTCATGTCTCTTAATCTTTTGTGTAGTAGTCTTTATTAAAGGTTCATCAGTTACAGTAAATTCCTTAATATATTTATAAACTGGTAAGTTAGATTTATTTAATGTTTTTATTTCTGGCTCGATTAAATCATGTATTTCTTCTCCTGAAAGATTTTTTAGTAATTGATTATCTTTTGAATACACAATTTTTGCACATACTTTATCATTGTGCTCATAAACCATGCTTTCCTCAACGTAATCTAATTTGTTTATTAGAGCTTCAATCTCTTCTGGGAAAACTTTTTTCCCATTGCTTAAAACAATTAAATCTTTAATTCTGCCAGATATAAACAAACAACCATCTTTGCCAAATCTTCCTAAATCACCAGTGCAAAACCATCCATCCTTAAAGGCTTTTTTATTGGCTTCTGGATTATTATAATATCCAAGCATTACATTAGGACCTTTTACCAAAATTTCACCTGTTCCAGTCTCGTCAGGGTTATCTATTTTAACTTCTTCATTATATAAAGGAAAACCAGAAGAGCCCTTCTCACTATGATAAATGTCATTTTCACATGCGATAACAGGAGAAGTTTCTGTTAATCCGTAGCCCTGTATCATAACAATGCCAATAGTATTAAATAAATGTATAACCTTTTTATTGGATGATGCAGAACCATAAATAATAGTTCTCATGTTTCCACCAAGATTGTCTAAAATGTCTTTGAAAAACTTTCTGCGTAAATCTATGTGAAAAAACAAAAGAAAGTTAGAAATTGCAGACATTATCTTGAAAGGAATATATTTTCCAGATTTTTTTATTCCTCTCATAATTTGTTTGTACATAATTTCCAAAACAGCAGGTACGCATACTAAACCACTAATCTTGTATTCTACTAAATTTTTTCCAATATCTTTGATGCTATCTGCAAAGCAAAGTCTAAAACCAATAAAATAGCAGAATAAGAAACTTGCAAGGCATGCCAATGTATGGTGTAATGGTAAAAATACCAAAATACTATCATCTGGGTGGTATTTTATTAATGTTGTCATGGCAGATAAATTAGAGCAAATATTGCCCTGCGAAAGCATTACTGCCTTAGGATTGCTTGTAGTACCAGAAGTATAAATTAAAATAGACATAGCATTTACGTCAATACTAATATTTTCATACTTTGACATTTTATCTTCTATTAATTTCTTGCCTTTTTCTACTAACTTAGAATAGGAAAGAATATTATCTTCATCATTTATGCTATCCATGCAAATAAGATATTTTAGTGCTGAGCCTTCTTGCTTGCAGATTTCTTGAACCCATTTAGTATATTTTTTATCAAAAATAATAGCATCAACCTTACTTTCAATCAGAAGTCTTTGAAGCTCAACTTCTGGAAGCAGATGGTCAAGAGGAACTACCACATTATTAGATGTAGAAATTGCAAAGTAACTGCAACACCACTCATATCTATCTTGGGAGATTAGTGCAATTTTTTTATTTTCTAACCCTAAATCAAGTAGGGCAGAACCGAGTTCCTTAATATTATTTTCAAATTCTATAAACGAAATATCATGTAAATTCTTTTTAGAATCCTTTATAGTAAAAGCTGTTCTATCGCCGTAGTTTGTAGCACAATAAGATACTAATTCTCTAAAATTATGAACAGTTTTTTCATTATATATTTTATTTTTATTCACTTAAATCACCTACGGTCACATTTTACCATTGTAGAGATGATTTTGCAATAAAAAAGTTGTAATTCCGTAGAAAAAAATCGACATTATTAGTAATAAAAAATTGTGATTTTCAAAATTGCATGAAACACAGCCCCAAATAACAAGTGTGCAATAATACATTTTGTAAACAACAAAATTAAATCAAATGAAGATGATTTGAATAAAACGAAACGCAATGGTAATAATAAGAAAAAATGGATATTGGAGGAATTAGTTTGAGAGAATATAGAGGGCAGAAAATAATTAAAAGTTTAGAAACTATTGCAATAATAATATTAATAATTTCATTTGTGGCATTAGCATATTGCGTGTACATATCCTTCACAACAGAAAAAAATTATGCAAGTGATTACACTGCAGAGCCAACGTCTGTATCGAATAAAGCAGAAGAAAAAGATATTTCTACATTGATAGAAAACGTAAATAATGCTGTTGTAGGAATCTCTAAAATTGCCAATAAAGGGACTACAATTTTCTTACAAGATGGTGCAAGTAATCTAGGATTGGGAACAGGCTTTATAGTTTCAAAGGATGGATATATTGTTACAAATCAACATGTGTCAGGAGAGAAAAATAGTACGTGCTATGTAACTTTAGAAAATGGGAAAAATTATAAAGCAAGTGTAGTATGGTCAGACACAGATTTAGACTTGAGCATAATAAAAATAAATGTAAATAATTTGGAATATCTAGATTTAGGAGATTCAGATAAAATAAAAGTTGCAGAACAAGTCTATGCAATAGGAAACCCAATAGGTTTCGAATTTCAAAGGACCGTAACATCTGGAATAATAAGTGGATTAAATAGAACAATTAAAATAGAAGAAGATAATAAAACATCATACATGGAAGATCTAATACAAACAGATGCAACAATAAATCCAGGAAATAGTGGAGGCCCATTAATTAATATAAATGGGGAAGTCTTAGGAATAAACTCTGTAAAAATTACATCAGCAGAAGGGATTGGTTTTGCAATTCCAATAAATATAATAAAACCAATTATAGAAAAATTAACGAATACAGGCGAATGTATAACGCCCTCACTGGGGGTGTTTGCATATGATAAAAACATTGTACCATATATAAATCAAGAACTTGACCAAAATATTAAATTAGATAAAGGCATATATATAGCAGACATAACAAAAAATTCACCAGCAGAAAAAGTAGGAGTAAAAAGGGGTGACATATTGCTAGAAATAGACGGTATAGAGCTAGAAAAAATGTCTGAACTTAGAACATATATATATGGAAAAAATGTGGGAGAAATAGTAAACATAAAACTTATTAGAAGCAATAAAGAATATCAAATATCAGTAACTCTTGCAAAAAAATAAAAACCTGCCGAAAGGCAGGAACCGTACACGGTTTTTGGGAAAAATTTAAGTGGAAGTAATTTTGAATGCATCGGCCAAAAAGTAGCTAGGAAAATCGATAAGTTTTACTATGTTATACTTACCGAGCTTCCATTCATCTTCCACGATGTAGGCTCTACCAAATTCCAATTCAATATTGGGATTGTGACAAAACCATACCTGAGGAACATTCTTGTTGACAAACTTTGCCCACTTAGTTTTTTTCGCCATGGTAATGCCTCCTTTGATTGTAGTAAGGCGAAATTCTCTAAAAAGAATTTCTAGAAAAACCATACTATTATTTTAACACGAAAAGAAATTAATAGCAATAAAAAACAAGAAAAATACTTTACATAAAAATGAAAAATGGAAAATAAATAAAATTTAATATAAAATATCAAAAAAATATTGCAAAAAATTAAAATCTGTGATATATTAAATAAGTACTTTTTAAAAGGTACTTATTTCGAGGTGTAGCGCAGTTGGTAGCGCGCGTGGTTTGGGACCATGAGGTCGCAGGTTCGATCCCTGTCACCTCGACCATATTTTAAAATATATAATGAGGAAGTCCAACCTTAAATTGGGACATTAAACGAGGATACTTTGGATAAACTTCCAAATACATCCTTGTTTTTTATTATATTTTATAATAAAGTCTAATAAAAAGGATGAATTAAGATGGAGATGTTACAATTTATTTTAAATAATAAAGATTACTTAGAAGATTTGATTACAAGAAGCACGTATCATTCAAATGCCATTGAAGGAAGTACACTTACCTATGCCGAAACTTATGCTATACTTTATAATGATAATAGCTTTAAAATAGAAGGAAAAGAACCTAGAGAAATATATGAAGCTATTAACCATAAAAAGGCTTTAGAATTAGTTTTTAAGAATTTACAAGATAATGAAGTATTTGATGAAAGATTCATTAAAATATTAAATGAATCTATAAATAGAGATATTAAAGATACAGAAGGTTATAGAACTGTACAAGTATTTATTCAAGGTAGTGAACATATTCCGCCTGAACCTGAAAAAGTACCAAATTTGATGATGTATTATATATACAATTATAATCACGACGAGCAAGATATATTTACTAAAATTGCTAGATATCATATCGAATTTGAAAGGATACACCCTTTTGAAGATGGAAATGGAAGAACTGGCAGATTACTTATAAATTATGAATTGTTAAAAAATAATTTGCCACCTGTTGTTATAGCAAAAGAAGATAGAGTAAAGTATTTTGAATTTTTAAGAAATAATGATAGTAATGGCTTTGCTGAATGGTTGAAAGAATTATCTACTAGAGAAGAAGAAAGAATGAAATGGTTTGGATATAAATTCTTATAATATTTTTATCCATATTAAAAAAGTACCCAACCAGTATAACGCAATTATGTTAAGTTACAAATGCTTTTTAGAAAATAAAATATAGTCTAATATAAAAAAATACCAGCCTAAATATTAAATTTAAGCTGGTATTTATAGTTTAACGGAAACCACCGCCTCCGCCACCACCTCCGAAGGAACCTCCTCCTCCTCCTCCAGAAGAGAATCCTCCACCACCGGAACTGTAACTTTCGGCTCTTGATTTTGCACTATTTGCTTGAGTAATTCCATGGCTTGCACATGTATTAATAAAAATAATATTATCATATGAATAAAATGCTGACTGTGCAACAACGTCAGGATATAAATCTTTGAATTGTTTAGCCACTTTTTTAGCTATTCCCATCATCTGAGCATATATTAAATAATCTTCAAATAAATTAACTTCAATTGCTGTTCTTTCGGCTATAAGTGTATAATCAAGCAAAAATTTCTTTAAACCTGCAAGCTCAAGCGCTTGTTGGTTTAAATCTTCTGTTACAGAATGTTTTTTATATTTAAAAAATTTAAATGCTTTTTCTTCTGAAACTGTAATAAGTCCTTCTGCAATCAGCTTATTTTCTTCTTCATCAATTAATTTGTCAAACCAAGAAAGAATCTTAGTATAATTGCTACTGCACCATTTTTCAAATTCTCTACTTTCAAGTATGCCATCACCGCTGGCACTCAAAAGCATATTAAATAACTTTTTCTCAGTTGAATCCTCAAAAGAGGACAAATCCACTTTATTTAAAATAATAACAGTACCTTCCTTTTTGAAAATTTTACCCGTTTGTGCTGTGTCAATTCTAATTTTACATTCTTTTAGCCATTTTAAAATAATAGCTCCTAAAATGTCCGTCTGGTTTTTAATAATTTTATATTTATAACCAATGTAATAAGCTTTATATAAATCATTATCACAGGGAATATCCCTAAAATAAGGAATCTCTTTTGGCAATTTTGCTCCTGCAAGATTTGAACTAATACTTGAAAAAGCAATAGCAAAAATAACAATTAAAATTGGCAAAAGTGTAAAAAATAGTGAAAAAAGAGTTGTACCAATTCCAAAGACTATAGACATAGTTGAACTTCCATAATTTGTAGGACTAGCAGAATATTGTGTAGATCCTTCATTTGCCATGTCTAAATAGTAATCGAAGTTTTTATTAATTTTGTTTTTGCAATTAAATGTTTCTGACGGAAATTGAACTAAAATTGTCATGTATTCATCAGTAGTTAGAGAACCATCAGACTGCATTTCAATATATCCATCATACACATAGGCTGTGCCACCGTAATTACCATAGCCCCAAACACCAACAGAATTATCAATAGGATTATTAGCATGAATTTTGATGTAGGCATTACCAATACTATTTGAAAAATTGTATGGAATTAAAGTCCAATAAACCATTTGGGAATCAGTTAAATCTGATACAAAATTAGAAATAGAATACTTAATTGTATAGGTGTGAGAACCATATGTGCTAATCCCCCAACAAAGTTCTACACCGTTAGAAATAGTATTAATACCACACTTGTATGCCTTACTCCCTAAAGTTCCTGAAGTATTCCAAGAAGATAGAGTCGCATAACTCTGACCATTTTCTGAAACGGATAAATTAGAAATTTTAGAATTTCCTATATTGTGGTAAGGATGATAAACCTCTGTACCTTGATTCGTTTTACAATTCCATATTTCTGTAACTTGCGCATCTCCGTTATCATCAATAAAAATGTCCATAGAAATTTTATTGATAGTATTGGCTTTCGCACAATTGCATAAAGATAAAAAAGTAAAAACGAATAAAAACATAAAAAATATTTTTAATTTTTTACTCATGAAAACCCCCTAATATTTAAATTTATTCAATTATTCCATATTGATACAAAATTATCAATATAAAATGAAAAAAAGTCTTGAAAAATATAAAAAAAGCAAGTATAATAATTTACGTAAATAAAAAATGCGATTGTAGCTTAGCTGGATAGAGTACTTGGCTACGAACCAAGAGGTCGGGGGTTCGAATCCCTCCAGTCGCACCAATGACGTTTCTGTTCGAACTTTTTATAAAACAGAGAGATACAAAAATCAATCAGAAAATAAAATCTGGTTGATTTTTTTGTTGACTAAAAACAATATAAAATCATCCAAACGAAAGGATGGTGTAAGAAAATGAAGATAATTAAGCAAGAATTGCGATTTGAGGAAAGTTTAAAACAAAGACTTGAATTTATATGTGAGTTTGCTAAAGTTACTCCTACTTTTGTAAATGGTAGCATTAGGAAACTAGATAAAACTAATCTTACATATATTGAGCCACATAGAGTGATTATTAAAAGTATTACTTTTTTAGTTTTCAATTATTCAAATGATGTGTATATTTCAAACTTATCTAAAAAGATAAAATTATCAGAGTTAGAAGAATATTTGAAAAAATATAAATTTGTAAATATTTGACATTTCTTGAAATCGTGATATAATATAGCCAATTAATTGCATATAGCTGTTCGTCAAAAGCTATATGTTTACGAGCACTTTGAAAAATTTATATTATATTACAATTATATTGTATTTTGTTAAACGGATTTAAGAGATGTCAAAAGTACGCGTATTGTACTTTGATGTCTCTTTTTTGTTAGATTGGAGGTTTGAAAATTGAAAGATGAAAAGAAAAAATGTGGCTTATATATGAGAGTATCAACAGAAGACCAAGCAAGAGAAGGTTTTAGTCTTCCAGAACAAAAAGAAAGATTAGAATCTTTTTGTAAATTTAAAGGTTATGAAATAATAGATTATTATCAAGATGCTGGAATTAGTGCTAAGACTGGTAATCATAGACCAGAGTTTGAGAGATTAAAAGATGATATAAAAGCTAAAAGAATAAATACTATTGTTGCTTTAAAGTTGGATAGAATAACAAGAAGTATTTATGATTGGGAAAATTTAATGACATTTCTAGATGAAAACGATGCTTATTTGGATTGTGTAAATGATGAAATAAATACAACTAGTGCAAATGGTAAAATGATTTCAAGGTTATTAATGAGTGTTAGTCAAAATGAAATTGAAAGAACAAGTGAAAGAACTAAAGTAGGACTAGCTGGTGCAATTAAATGTGGTCATATTCCACATATTGCCCCATTAGGATATAAACACGAAGATAAAAAACTAGTAATAGACTATGCTACAAAAGATGTTATAGTTAGAATATTTGATTTATATTATAATGGTTATTCTTATCAAAAAATAAGTAATCTATTCAATGAAGAAAAAGTATTAGGAAAAGATAATTGGAGAGATTCTACAATACAAAACATTCTTGAAAATGAAATATACAAAGGTGATTTTATTCACGGAAAAAGGACAAAAAATCCAACATATTATGAAGATGTTGTTGAACCTATTATTTCAAAAGAGATGTGGGCTGATTGCCAAGTTCAGAAAAAGAAAAATTCAAGGAGTTATCGAAGAACACTCACCTATTTGTATTTGCAAAAACTAAAATGTCCTAAATGCAATCGTATTTTAGGTGGTAAAGCTACTACAAAGAAAAATTGGAAAACATACTTCTACTATTATTGCAATGATTGTAAAATTCAATTTAAAGAAAATGTAATAAATGAATATTTCGAACAATTTATAGATGAATTAACTGAGTATGATTCTGTTGTAAATCAATTCTTTTTGCCTATGATAAAACAAAAATTTGATGAACCTAAAGAACAATTAGAAAAAGAAATAAATAATCAGAAATCTAAACTTGAAAGGATAAAAAAAGCATATATCAATGGAGCTTTTGAATTAAAGGAGTATAACGAGGAAAAGCATATTGTTGAAAAAACAATTGTAGAACTTGAAGAAAAACTAAATATTACAGATTGCACAGAAGAACTAAAATTTACTCCAAAAGATATTTTGTTAAAAAGGGATATTGATTTTATTAATAAAATAAAACTAGATAAAGAATATCAAGAGAAAACTAAAACTTGGAAAGATTATACAAGAGAAGAAAAAGCTGATTTAATAATGAGGTATGTTGAAGATATTGAACTTACTTTAGTTGGAAATGAATTAATTTTAAAACAAATAAACTTTAGAGATTCAATTTGTAAACCTTGCCAAGAATTATATGATAAAGGCTATATTGATATTACAAAGCCTATGATATTAGGAAATGTATTAGGTAGTGTTAGGTTTAGCAACTATTTACCAGATGAGGAAGTCTGTGAAATAATAATGAGGTTACAACAATATTATGATGTTCATTTTACAGAGGCAACATATTATTTACAAAAGCAAATGTTCTATTTTAACTTTGCTGAAGATAATAGTGCTATTGTTAGAGTGTTCCCATTAGAAGATTATTATAAATTAGATCCTAATAATAAAATGGAAAAATATAGATTTGGAATTTTATATATTAACGAAGAAGATAAGTTTGAAATGCAAGATATTGATACAGCATTTGATTATATTCCAGATGAAAGTAATGATAGTGTAATTTATATGAAAGAACCTGTTCCTATATCAGTAGGTGTTAAGCCAGTAAAGTTCTGCGAAGATAATACTGAAGAAAAAAATTAACGTGGCACGTTTTGTTTTTATGAAATAAAAATGAAAGTGGTGATAGTTAATTTGAATAAAATTTGTCTATGTAAGATAAATTTTATTGCCTCGCAGAGCCCACGAGTTTTGATAGAATGTCAAAACTCATAGGGGGTTAGGACTTATGGCAAAGCCAAAGTCCATAGCTACGAGGAAATTTCAAAGGAGGGATTTTATGGAGCAAGAATTAGCTTATTCTTTTCACTTAGGTAGTGATAAAAACAAAAGTAGATTAGCAAAAAAAGTAGCAAAAGATAATTTATCTGGTACTACTTCTCTATCTAATAATGCAATTCAAAATGCAAAAGACTTATCAGATGTTAATAAACACAATTTAAGAGATTATGATAATCATAGAGAACTAATTAGAACAATATATGGTACTAATGATATTGTAAATGATGTAAAACAAGTATATTTAGATGAGTTTGAGCAAGCTAGAATCGAATATAACACAAAACAAAATCGTGATGACAGAAAAATTAAAAATTATTTTAAAAAAGTATGTGAGTCTCAAAATGATATAGCTTGTGAAATTATAATAGAACTTGGAGATATGGATTTTTGGAATAATAAAGATAATGAATATAGGCTAAAAATGGTTGATGTATATAATGAACAAGTAAAAGCTTTAATAAAAATCGTACCAACTTTTAAAGTAGCAAATGCCACAATATATTTTGATGAAACCTCTCCTCATATGCATGTTATAGGTGTTCCAATAATAGAAAATTGTACTAGGGGAATGAAAAAGCAAGTTGGAAAAACTAAGCTATTTACAAAAACATCTTTAACAGAAATACAAGATAAAATGAGAAATGCTTGTATTAAGTCATATAATAAATTCTATGATATGGATTTTAAATTAAAAGAAAAGCAAAAAGGTAGAAATCAAGATATAAATGTTAAAGATATGAGCAATTATAGAGAAATTAAAAAACAATTAGCTAAAAAAGAACAGAAACTTGAAAAAGCTAATGCTCAAACTAAAGAGCTTGATAATACAAGTCAAGATATAAATAAAATATTAGGTAGTTTAAAGCCTACTTTGATAAATAAAAATAATATGATTATTTCAAGTGAAGATGTCCAAAAAATAAAAAATTATACAAAAGATGTAAAAGATATTACTAAAACTGTTAGAAGTGTAAATGATTTAAATATAGCAATTAAAGATTTTGAACATTCAACTTTTGAAACGATAAGAGAAGTATCTTCTCTGAAATATGAAATCGAGTTAAAAAATAAAGAAATAAGTAGTTTAAAAAGAGAATTATCAACTAAAGACAAAATTATAAGCAAATTACAAACTGAAAAAGAAAAGATAAAAACAGAATTGCAGAAATTCAAAGGATTTTGGCATAGTATTATGAGCCATTTTCACAAAAGAATTTGCTATGATAAAGATAATAACTATAAAATTGTTAGTGATGACTTATATAAAAATGGTATATTTGATGATAATGATAATGAGATAGCAAATAACATTTATAGAAAAGTAACTATACCAAACGAAAACAAAAATAGAAAAAGAAATAATGATATAAGATTTTAATATGGAGGTAATTAGAATATGGAAAATAAAAAAGTACAATATTTAATCAATATAATAAATGATATGGATTTAAAAGATAAATTAAGGCTAGCGATATGTATGAGCCAAAGTAAATGGGCAGGTCTTATATACAACACTAAAGAAAATTATGAAAAATTTGATAAAATTTTGAAAGAAGTTGATGAAGAATATAGAACTACATTTATAAATTTTTCAAAATATAAACTCGTAATGTTTGCAATGGCTAAAATTATGGAAATGACGAAGGAAGAACAAAATCAAGTCGCTTTATTTTTATTTAATGCAGTAATTTTAGAATTTAATATGAAAAAAACATTTTAGGATTATGAAAGCATTAAAAATTTTCTATAATTGTATTATAAATTTAGTAAAAAGAAGAAAAGGCTAACCACAGTTGTAGTTAAGCCTTTTCCACTTTTGGGATTAAATCCCAATCAGCATCATTGCGTGGATGTACTCCTGTTCCTCCGTTTTTGTCATGGAACCTTCATAGGAGCAACAGCCACCATGGAAACCTTTGTCGAACTTGAGTTCTTTGCCAGTACTCAAAGTTACTGTGCAGTGTCTCAAAATCCGAGCAAAAAGTCTTGCGATAGGGCTGGTGTAAAGAGCATACATATTAATTGTCATAATAAAATCCTCCTTGTTTTACAAAACAGTTTTTATGTTCAAATGGTTAAAAATAACCTACTTAAATTATAACATAAATCAACATAAAATGCAAATTTCACGCTTTTAAAATTTTAAAAATGGTATTTGACAAAATAAAAAAAAGTCTGTATAATAAAGATAGAAAATGAGAGCCACAGAAATGTGTGCTACCATATAAATTACGATAAAACACCACATAGCTCGGCAAAGCATAATGTGGTGCTTTTATTATTTGCTCAAAATTACTACTATTGCAATAATCAAGGCAAATGCTATAATAGTCATTCCTACTAAACCGTAGAAAAGTAAGTATATTATCATTAACATAGCTTGTTCTACCATATAGCACCACCCCCATTCTCACAGTCAAAACTGTGTATGTAAAGTGGTAGCACCCACACTGCTTATTCTCATTTCCTATGAATACTAATATACAACAATATCTAATAAAATACAAGCGAACAAAACAAATTTTTGAAAATATTATTTTAAATTTAACTATTGCAATTTATTAAAATTATGATATACTTTAATAAATTGATTGATATTTGTATCAATCGTTATGAGAGCCGAAAAAAGTTGTAGATAACTACGCCAACGGCACCATAAAGTAGCAGTGCTTAGATAACTGCTATTTTTTGTTGTTTAAAAACACTTTGTTGGGATTCGAAAAGGAAGACTTTTTGTAAAAAATATTTATAAAACATGAGTAAATTTTGTTGAAAAATAGATGTTAAATGTGTTATTATTAACATAATAGTGATTAGTAAAAAACAATTTAAATTTATAGGAGATATTAAATGGATGACCAATCAAACAAACAGATACAAAAAGTGAAAAAAGTAGTAAAAAAAGCAATTATTGCCGCATTAAGGCCAATAATAATTATTTTTGCTATTATATGTATAATTGTAGCTTTTATTTGTTCGGCTATGTATGTAATTACATTAGATACGGCTACACTTAAAGATGGCAGTTGGGATAATGTTCCATATGCAAGTGATCAGTATAGTAATAATGTAACAATAGACGAAAATGGAATAGCGTCAACAGATATGAGTGCGCAAGAAGTATGGGACAAACTTATAGAGAACAATAGCAATATTAAAGAGTACATAAAAGAATCCTCAACATTTAAAAAACTATTAAATGCTGAAATGGTAACTAATTTCCTAGATACAAGAAAGGATCCAGATGCAGAAATAGATTGGGATTCATTAAATCAAGATACTAATTCAAAAGAAGTACAAGGAATAATTAAACTAAAAAGAGCAACTGCCGAAGGCAAAACAATAACAATGGTTTATACCGACCCAGATACTTTCCAAAGCTACATAGATGAGTATAATGCAACAGGTTCAGAGACAGCAAAACAGCAAGCTTTAAAACACTTTACAATAGAAAGAGGATATATTGCATCAAATTACGGATCTGGTACAACAATTTCAGCGGGCACGAGTATTGACTTACCATCTGGACTGGGATCTATACATAATTACATGGGGTGGCAAACCATTACAAGCCCGTCGTCACAGCAATATAAATTAAGAGAACAAGCTGGAATGAATTTTGATGAAGAAGGCTTTGCTAAAATAAATGGAAGATATGTAGTTGCATGTACGAATGCACAAGGACAAAAAGTTGGAGATTATATAGATGTTTATCAAGAAGATGGAAGCGTAATACAATGTATTATAGGAGATATAAAAAATCAAAACGATGTTGGTTGCAACGAGTGGGGGCATAACAATGGACAAGATGTTATTGAGTTTGTTGTAGATAAAGATTCTTGGTATAGCACTGAGAAAGGGGGAAAGGCAAGTACAGACCATGCAAGGCCAGGAACCGCAATTTGCCATCCTGAATGGAATCAAAATATAACAAAAATTGTGATAGGCGACAACTATTTTAATAATCCAAATTTTGGAACAGACACAATTAGTGGAAATGGCACGTCAAAAACAACACCATCTACAGGAGACACGAGTACTTCGGGCAGTTCTTCTATAGGCGCAGATGTTATGAAATGGCCAACAGTTAATACAAAAGTTGGAGATAAATTCAACCCAGCAAGGTTGAACCCTGTAACACATGAGGTAAAACCACATAGGGGAATAGATATTCCTGTGGGTCAAGGTTCAAACATATATGCAACAGAGGCAGGAACAGTAATAGATGCTAGATATAGTACTACTGCTGGAAATATGGTTGTAATAGATCATGGAAATGGATATGTTTCAAAGTACTTTCATAATAGTGAATTAAAAGTAAAGAAAGGTGATAAGGTAACAAAAGGACAAGTTATTGCTTTAGCTGGAAGTACTGGAAATTCAACAGGATCACATTGTCACTTTGAAATATGGTATAATGGTGTAGCTGTTGACCCATTACAGTTTAAATATGACCAAAACGTAGGAACTGGAACAAGCGGAATTGGTTCAAACCCAGATGAATTATCAACAACAAACAAATACTATGCAAAAGTTGCAACATGGACTGAGATATATGATAAACTAGAATCTAATGATCCAGAAGTAGAAACATACGAAAAAATCACATACAATATGACTACTACCAGAATAAACTATCAAGAATTTGTAAGTGGTTATACAATGCCATTTGAATATTTATGGTCATTCCTAACAGTAGGACAAGAAGAAGAGTTTGTATCAGAATTAGCAGATCTTGTATATGGCAGTGAAATATTTATAACAGTACATGATAATTTAAGGATAAATACAAATATATCAACAGATACATATACAAAGATGAAGAAAGCTATTGCTAAAGATGTAACTGTAAGTGTAAATTATGAAGATGATATAACTTATTATGATGATAAAGGAAATCCTCATACGTACACAACTGGTGATACTGCAACGAAAGTAGGAGGTCCTTTCGAGAACGAGCAAGCATTCCCATATACAACAATTCATACAGTAATTACAAGTACAAATACTTTAGAAATAAAATTAACAGAAGCAAATGTATGGATAGTAGAATACAAACAAGAGTTTACAAGTCAAGCACCTCCAAAAGATGAGAAATCACAAGATAATCCACAAAAAGATCAACCATATACAGTTACTGCACCAACTGCAGACCATACAGCAATAGGTGATGCTTTAGGAGAGAGTTATAGAGCTAGTGTTGAAGCTTCATATTCTGCAGCACATACAAGAGCAAGTGCAAGTTTAACTGGCATGAATACGGAATATTACACAGCGGTTGTTGGTAGAAATATACATGTGTACACAAAAACAGAAGGACTAATTTATGTATCTTCTCCAGCTACTGTAAGAGAAAAAGTAGAATTAACAGGTGATGAAAATAACTTTGTAAAAATTTACACAAGTCCAAAACATGCAACAACTGCTTCAAATATACATAGTGCTCCAGATTGGTTATACCTGCTACTAAGTCAAAACAGTAGCACGGCAAATATGGTAGATGTTACTAAATATTTGTTATACAAAGCAACAGATTATGATTATGGAGTTCAAAGCTATGATTTTAGTGTATATAAACCAGAAAACTTCAAAAAATTATATGACAAATTCAGCAATTTAGATGGTGTGCCAGGAAAAGTATATAATTTCTTATTATCGAAAGGAGTATCACCTGCTGGAGCTGCGGCAGTACTCGGAAACATTCAAGAAGCAAGCAATTTTGAAGCAAACACAACAAGCTCAAATGGTGGTAATGGATTATGCTTATGGAAAAATGATAGATTTAAAAATTTACAATCATGGGCAAAAAGTAACCACAAGGCATGGACAGGTGTTACTACACAATTAGAATTTATGTGGAGTGAGCTAGAATCAAAGTATCCAAGTGTAAAAAATAAAATAACTGGAGCAACAGAAGAAAACCTAGAATATGTAACTTGGTATTGGGGCAGATTCTATGAAGGCTTCTTTGTAGGAACAAATTTCGAGAAAACAAAAAGCAATACTGCTCAGAGATATACGTATGCACAGCAATGGCTCGAAAAGGTAAAGTAGGAGGGAGAAATGGAAAAATCTAAAAGAATTTTAATTGTGTTAATTATATTACTAATAGTTATGGCTGTTATGGTAGCAATATTAATTAACACAAACAAAAAGCAAGAAGTTTCACATGGCAATAATACATATACATCAATTGTAAATGAGCAAGATGAAGCTTTTGAAAAAGTAAATGATTATAAAACGTACTTTACTGTAAAAGAAATTGTAGAAAATTATATTACATATATGAAACAAATAAATGGAGACGAATATGTAGATGCCTCATCTTTACAAACGACAACAACTCAAATTGCAACAGTAATGCAAGAAGATGGAATAGAAGCACTAAAAGGTATATTAGATGAAGGCTATTTAAAAGATGAAACAGATAATTCATTAATAAAAATGCAAGATGAATATAAACAAGATGGTACATATACCAAGCAAGTAAATTACAATTTAAACATAGATAATATGTACCAATGTGGTCTTGCAAGCAACATTTCAATAGTCTTAGTAGAAGCAAAGCTAAATAATGCTAAACTAAATTTACTAGTAAAATTAGATAGTACGAATAATACATATTCACTATTTTTGAATGATTATATTACAAAAAATAATTATACAAAACATATGAGTATAAAAAGTATAAATATAAGTAAAAATAAAATTCAAAAAAATAATTATAATAATGACGTAAAAGTAGAAGGAACAGAAAAAGATGTTGTTATTCAATATTTTTCAGATTATAGAATGAAGATGCTTAATGACACGAAAATAGCATATCAAAAATTAGATTCTGAATACGCCGAGAAAAAATTTGGACAATATTCAAATTTTGAAAGCTATATAAATAATAATAAAAAAAATATAATAGTAGCAAGTATAGATAAATATCAAGTGGTAGAAAATAAAAATGGCAAAGAATATGTCTGCGTAGACGAAAATGGCAAATATTATATATTTATGGAAGAAGAAGTCGGCAAATATTCAGTAGTTCTAGATACCTATACAATAGACTTACCAGAATTTATAGAAAAATATAATTCAGCAAATGAAAAGACAAAAGTAGGATTAAACATACAAAAAGTATTTGACGCAATTAATAATGAAGATTATGAATACGTATATAACAAATTAGATAACACATTTAAGCAAACGAACTTTAAAACAGTACAAGAATTGAAAAATTATGTAATTCAAAACTTCAGTGGAAAGCAGCTAAAATATGGAGAATGCCAGCAACAGGGAAGCTTGTATATATTTGATATTACAATAACTGAAGGAACAAAACAGACGAATAAAAGAGTAATAATGCAATTAAAAGATGGAACAGACTTTGTAATGTCATTTAATGTAAATTAATAGTAAAGTTTAATAAAAATATGCCAGCATATTTACAATGCTGGCGTAATTTTAAAATGAAGGGAGAAAAATATGGAAGGTTTTAGACATTGGTATAATACACATAGCAAAACTATCTGGACAATAATAGGAGTAGCAATATTAATATTTGTAGTAATAAATGTAATAAATTCAAGTTTAAAAAATCAAGAGAAACCAGGAAATACAATAGCTACTAATACAACAAAAATGAATTCAATTTCAATTGCTTCAGACACGTCACCAATAACTGGAGAGCAAATTACAAATTCTCAAAAAAATACAGTAAAATTAATAGACAATTTTGCGACATATTGTAATAATGGTGACATAGATTCTGCATACAACTTAATTTCAAGCGACTGTAAAAATCAAATGTATCCAAGTAAAGAGAACTTTAAGAAAACTTATTACGATCCAGTATTTGGAGGCTCACAGAGAGAAATAACTGTTGAAAATTGGGTGGGAAACACATATAAAGTAAAATTCGCTGAGAATGCACTAGCTACAGGAAACTTTGATGAATCAAATATAAAACAAGACTATATTACAATAATAAATGAAAATGGGCAGACAAAACTTAACATAAATAGCTATATTGGCAAAACAACAATAAATAAATCACAAAAAGCAGATGATGTAACAATCAAAGTAGTGGAAACAGATGTATATTTTGATTATCAAACATTTACGTTCGAAATTACAAACAAACGTGATACACCAATATTAATAAATGACCCTAACATAGATAGCACAATGTACATTGAAGATAAAAATGCAACTCATTACCAAGCATATACACATGAGCTTGCTGAAACAGACACAAAGGTACCAGCAGGACAAACACAAACAGTTAAAATAAAATATTATAGTAGATATAGCTCTAATAAGGTAATAAAATATACTGCATTTGATAGAATAATACTTAATTATAATGCATATTCGCACTATACAAATATTGGTGCATATAAAGATTATGGAAGTATAAAGATTGAGATACCACAAAATTAAAATATAAATTAAGAAATAACAGTTGGTTTAATAACCAACTGCTATTATTTTATTATGTGGATTATATGTATCTCTTGAAAGACATTCTGAAGATACCAAAGTTCCATTTTTATCATATAAATATTTGTATGTAACTGTTTTGCACCCATTTGAACCACTCTGAATTACCTTAGATTGACCACTTGCAAGTGATGAATCTTTTTGATAAGTAGTTGTAAAAGGAACACTCGAAACATATTGCGCATCTAATACAACTTTGTAGTCATTATCTGTTTTTAATCCATAAATATAAATTCTTACTTTTTTTCCAGAGGTATTTGTACGTATTCTTATAGGATAATTGCGATTATTTTTAAATTTAAAATCTGGACCGCCCCAAGATACAGTGGCATCTAAGCCTGGTTTTACATATGAAGGCGCAAAACCGTGGTTATACCTTTCGACTATTTCTAAATTAGCATATAAAACTGCATTGTATAGTGTTGAAGAAACCTGGCAAATTCCACCACCAACCTCTTGAACTACTTTTCCATTTGAATATGCAGCTCCTTCTTTAAAACCAGCGGCTTTAGTACGCTGACCAACTATTTGATTATAAGAAGCAGTTTCGCCAGGCATTAACACATATCCATCAAGTTTTTTTGCTGCGAGCTCTATGTTTGTAGACCTATTATAACCACTGCTTGTGTATGATGTAGAAAAACTTGAAAGCATATCTGGAAAGGCTTCATTTCCAATCTGATTTGTTGTAACATTAGGGTATAATGTTTTTAATGGAATACTATATTCGTCTTGTTCTGTTTTTAGCATTTCTTTTGCTTCATCTAATGAAATCTTAAAATCAACACCATTAGAAGAAGGATACACAACATAAGGGTCAACAGTATAAGACGCATCGACTGGAGCTTTATAAATATTTTTATAAATTTCATCTAAATTGATTTTATTTGCTACTGCGTTTTTTACTGGTGCAACTAGTGTTGGTTCATCATTATCAAAATCATTAAGCAATTTAGAAAGTTCTTTTTTGAATTTTTGTTCATCAACAATAACACCGTCTTTACCAGCAGTAATAATCAAATTATTATCATCATCAATATAATAATCAGGGTTTACGACCTTATCTGGTAGCAATTTATTTATTTCACTAATAACAGAAGATAAAAACTCATCATCAAAATTTATATTAGTAGAAATATTATAATTATTTAATAAACAATTTAAAATTGAATAATTATTTTCAAAAATATTACCGTCACGACCAACAGTATAAGATTGATTTATGACTGAATCTGCATCGAAAGTTACACCAAGTTGCTCTGGCATAAACACGCCTTCAAAATCGTCACGCTTAACCACAATTTTGCAAGCTAAATGTTTATTAACAATATTAGAAACTTTTTCTTTAGCTTCATCCGTAGTCAAACCAGACACATCAATTCCTTGAATAAATACTCCATTCATAATTTTATTGCTATTAATGTTTATAAGTGCAAAAACTGTGGAAAACGCAAGTAGTAAAATTGCTAAAATTGCGATTACAATTGCAAAAATTATTAGACCTTTATTTCGAATATGTTTTTTTGCATCTCCATTAGAAGCCAAAATAATATTTTCCGCATCTTGCAAAATTTCATCTATTTCGTCTGTTTTTTCATCTGTGCTAGAAGTAATTAGTTTGTTCATTTGTATTGTCTCCATGTAAAATTATTAAGCATAAAATGCTTTTATAAAGAATATTCAAATTACTAAAAAATATTAGTAATAAGATTATAACATAAATAAATATTTAATAGAAGTAAATGCGAAAAAAATATTAAATTAGTAAAGTTGTTAGAAAAATGTGCAAAATATGCAACAAAGTCATTATAAAAATGTGAGAAAATTATTAAAAGTCATTTGATTTTTGTGAATATGTGTGATATCCTTATATAGGGAGAGTGAGGTTATGGATAGATATAAGATGGAAGATTTAAAAAAGTGGAAAAACTCCACCAATAGAAAACCTTTAATTATAAGAGGTGCTAGACAGGTAGGAAAAACATGGCTGATGCAGGAATTTGGAAGAAAATATTATGAAAAATATGCTTATATAAATTTTGATGATAATACAAGAATGAATAGTCTTTTTAATGAGGATTTTAATATTGAAAAAATAATACAAGGTTTAAAAATTGAATCAGGTGTAAATATTGAACCTGAAAATACTTTGATTATACTAGATGAAATCCAAGAAACACCCAGAGCATTAAAAGCATTAAAATATTTTTGCGAAAATGCAAGGGAATATCATGTGATTTCAGCAGGTTCTTTATTAGGTGTTGCAATACATGAAGGAACATCATTTCCAGTGGGAAAAGTAGATTTTATGGATTTAATGCCATTAAGTTTCTTCGAATTTTTAGATGCTTTAGGGCAAAAAGATCTTTTAAAAATATTAAAATTAAATGACTTTGATATGTTAGAAGTTTTTAGTGCTAAATTAAAAGAGTATTTAAAATTATATTATTTTATAGGAGGAATGCCAGAAGCTGTTGAAGCATATGTAACAAATAAGGACTTAAAAGAGGTTAGAAAAATTCAAAAAGAACTATTAGATGCATATGAGCAAGATTTTTCAAAACATGCACCAAGTAATATAGTACCAAGAATTAGACAATTATGGAATAATATACCAACACAATTGGCAAAAGAGAACAAGAAATTTATATATGGTCTTGTAAAAGAAGGAGCAAGGGCAAGAGAATATGAAATTGCTTTATCATGGCTAATTGATTGTGGATTAGTTTACCAAATAAATAGAATAAATAATTGTAAAATACCATTATCTGCATATCAAGATTTTAATGCTTTTAAACTATATTTATTAGATGTAGGATTGTTAGCTGCAAAAGCGGGTGTTGATGATAAAACAATTTTAGAAGGAAATGCAATATTTGAAGAATTTAAAGGAAGTTTAACTGAGCAATATGTTCTATGCCAAATAAAAGAATGTACAGATTTAGATGTGTTTTATTGGTCATCTGATACAGGGATTGCAGAGTTAGATTTTATTACACAAATAGGTAGAAATAATGTTCCAATAGAAGTAAAAGCAAGTGAAAATTTGCAAGCTAAAAGTCTGAAATCATTTGTACAAAAATATAATACTCCGGTAAATATTAGAACATCAATGTCAAATTATAGAAAAGAGGAATGGCTTATAAATATACCATTATATAGTGTGGGAAATATAGAAAAAATTATAAATAATAATTAAAAAAATGTAAATAATAACTAGAAAAAAAATATGTATAATGGTATACTATGTGAAGCAAAAGAAGGGAAAAGCTTGAAAAATAATTACAATTTTGGCTACGTCAAATGTAATCTCAAACGCGGTTACATATACCACGTATGCGCACTTGCCTTTGAAATTCATTTTCCTTGCCAAAATTTAATTCTTTTCAAAGCTGACTTGTACTTATAAGAAAGGAATGTGATGAATATATGTCAGAAAAAACTCAAGGAGAGGAATTAAAAGAAAGACTTTTTGATTGTAAAAAGAACGGATGGGAGAGCACATCTGAAGAAGAAGGAAGAAAAATCTTCCGATATTGTGATGGTTACATCAATTTTTTAAGTAAATCTAAAACAGAAAGAGAAATAGTAAAGAATGCAAAGCAAATGGCTAGAGAAAGAGGTTTTAAAAGCATAGATGAATATGAGAGTTTAAAGCCAGGAGACAAGGTTTACTATGTAAATAGAGATAAAAACTTATTTCTAGTTGTAATTGGAACAGAGAACATAGAAAATGGAATAAACATAATTGGATCTCATGCTGATTCGCCAAGACTAGATTTAAAACCAAATCCAATTTACGAAGATAAAGGATTCGTATATTTTAAAACACACTACTATGGTGGAATAAAGAAATATCAATGGACAACAATACCATTATCAATCCATGGTGTAATTGCTAAAACAAATGGCGAAAAAATAGAAGTAAACATCGGAGAATCTGATGAAGATCCAATATTTACAATAACAGATTTATTGCCACATTTAGCTCAAGAGCAAATGCAAAAGAAATTAAAAGATGGGGTAGAAGGAGAGAACCTAAACCTATTAATAGGAAGCATTCCATACAATGATGAAAAAGTATCTGAAAAGGTAAAATTAAATATACTAAATATATTAAACAGAAAATATGGAATAGTAGAAAAAGACTTTTTAAGTGCAGAATTAGAGCTAGTTCCAGCATTCAAATGCAGAAGTTTAGGATTTGACGAAAGCTTAATTGCCGGATATGGTCAAGATGATAAAGTTTCTGTTTATACATCTTTAACAGCTATATTAAATATAGAAAACCCAACAAAAACAGCAGCTTGCCTATTTGTTGACAAAGAAGAAATAGGAAGCATGGGAAATACAGGAATGGAATCAAATGTATTTAGCACATTCATGTCAGACGTACTAAATAAATTAGGAGTAAACAGACCAAACCTATTAGATAAAATGTTCTGCAACTCTAGAATGCTATCGGCAGACGTAGATGCAGGATTAGACCCAATATATGCATCAGTAGCAGACCTGCACAATGCTTCATTCTTAAACAAAGGAGTTGGAATAAGCAAATACACAGGAGTTGCCGGAAAAGCAAATGGCTCAGATGCAAACGCAGAATTCGTAGCATACATACGTGGAATATTTGAATCAAACAACGTAGGTTACCAAATAGCAGAACTAGGAAGAGTAGACCTAGGCGGTGGCGGAACAATAGCATACATCTTAGCAAACAAAGGTGTAGACGTATTAGACTGCGGAGTACCAGTACTTTCAATGCACGCACCATACGAAGTAACAAGCAAATACGATGTATACCAAGCATATAAGGGATATGAAGCATTCTTTAGAAGCTAAGCGCATTTTGAGGACGGAGAAAAAAATGTACAAAACGAACTATTTGGAGAGATATTCCAAATAGTTCGTTTTCTTAAAATTGAAGATCTATTACGAAAAAGTTCCATAAACGGAAAAATTCGTAATAGATGAATCTTTTAAAATCATTTGACATATAATATAATTGATGTTATAATAACATTAGCTAGCAATTCGTTTGAAGACACGAAATTGCACGAGATATATTTCGCAGATATATCTCTTTTTTTATTTTTAATAAAAAAAGAAAAAGCAGGGTCGCAGTCCCTGCTACAAAGATTATTCTTTGTTTTTTTCTTGGGTTTCATCATTGTCATTACTTAGTAGTAATAATACGATTAATCGCCAAATTAATTCATATGAAGACACTATATTGCACCTCCTTTCTCAAAGATTTCCTTTGAAAAGGCTGTGTCTAATTATAATAGAAAAACTGCAAAAATACAATGAATTTTTTAAAATTTAGTAAAACAATCCTTGTACTAAATTTTGTTCTTCTAATAATTTATCTATATTATTTGTTACCCATTTTTTATGCAGGCACCATTCAGGGGCAACAAGCAAATCCTTAGGAGGATCAGCTGAAATTCTATGAACAATAACTTTAGGATTAATATGAGTAATAATGTAGACTAAATTTTCCATGTATTCATCATAAGTAATCGGAGTGTATTCTCCGTTTTCGTACATATTACTAAGTTTTGTATTTTTTACTATATAAGTAGAATGAATTTTTATTCCAGAAATATTGTGAGTATTTATAAATTTTATAGTCTCTATTATGTCTTTAAAAACCCTAAAATCATATGTTTTACCATCAATAGTTTCTTGAACAGATACCATTGTGTTTTCAGTAGGCAAGCCTACCATTATGTGACATATAACTGGAATATTGTATTTATTTAAAATGCTTACGGCTTCGGTAAATTTAGACGAATCATAACCCCTATTAATTAATGAACCAGTACTGTCATTAGAGGTTTGAAGCCCAAGTTCCACAAAAACTTTATATTTAGGCATATATGTACTTATTAATTTGGCAACATTTTCATCTATACAATCCGGTCTAGTTGCAATATCTAAGCCAACAATCCTGTCATCAATCAAAGCAGAATCGTACTTCTCTTTTAAATTCTGAATAGTGTCATAAGTATTAGTAAAATTTTGAAAATATGCAATGAATTTATTCGCACGTTTAGCTCGATAACTTTCAAAATATTGTGTAATTTGGCTAGAAATGTCAGGTGCAGATCTAATAAGTTCACCACTGCCTTTATTACTGCAAAAAATACAGCCACCGTGTGCCACACTTGCCATCTCTGTTAGGGCATGTAAAATTTCCATCAATACAAATTTTCAAAGTTCGCTCTCCAAAAACTTGCTTAAAATAAGTATTCAAATGATTATATCGTTCCATAAACATCTCCAATAAAATAATTAACTAATTTATACCACAAAATGGGAGATTTTACAATAAATGAAAAGTTTAAGAGATATAGAGAAAACTATTTAGAATAATTAAAGTTCCAAATAGTTTTTATTTTATAATATACTCTCATATTTTGTAGCTTTAATTTGCGCTGGATATGTTTCCATTACTGTTCCATCATAAAATATTCTTATTCTTTCACCTACTTCATATTTTACATTAGTATCAAGTTTTAATTTTCCAACCATTATTAAATCTGAAGATTGTCTAATTTTTTCGCCTTCATCAGGCTCAACAAAGAATAAATTTTCCTCTACTTGAGTAATCGTTCCACAAAATAAACATTCAGTGTTATCAACATTATCTTCAATAATATCATTATATTGTTTTACTGGTGGTGCGTACTTTTTACCCCAAGTACTAAATAAAACCTCATCACCGTTTTTCATTCTGTTACAATCAATTAAATACATAGCGACAATGCAAACTAACAGTACAATTACAAGAGCAATAATTATTATAAAAATATTTTTTTTCATATATTTCACCTTTTAAACCTTTCTAATATTTAGACGAATCTAGAGCGTGTTTTGTTGGTATTATATATCATAAATCAAAAAGTTTAAAGATTGAAGTAATTGCTTTTTTATGGTAAAATAAAAAAAGGGGAGGATAGACTATGTTAAATACGAATCAAAAAATAGAACACTTAAAAAAACTAGGTTTTAATGGAGATTTTGAACAAATAGAGAGAATGTACAATGGTGAAAAATTTGATGTACGAGATGAAGAATATCGTAGGCTATTACAATTATCAAAAGAATACTGCATGAGATTTACACAGTTATCAGAATTGATAAGTAGAGCAAAATCAGCAGAAGAGATAGAAAATTATAATAAAGAAAAAAGTGAAATTTTAGACAATTTGTTCCCTGGGCATGGTGCAATTTATGGCTGTGGAGATGGATTGTTTGCCATTATTGGAACAGTAGATTTGGAAGGTTTCAATTACATAAATGCAAGAGTGCATTTTAATGCATCAGCACTTACACATTTGGATGAATATGTTTTTGTTGCTTCTAACGTTGAATTTGGAGATAACAATATTTGCACACAAGATGGACAAACACAATTAAGCAGAATAAATGTAGGAAGAGATACTTGGATTGGTGCTAATGTTAATTTTGACAATTATACAGAGGTTGGAGAAAAAAGCGTTATTGGAATGGGAAGTCATATTACATCAAATTCACAATTAAAACCATCAATGATTTCTTTTGGAAATCCTTGTAGAGAATATAAGTTTATAACTGAAGATTATGAAACAAAAGTAAAAAAACCGGGAGCCGAAGGAATAAGAAGCAATGCAGAAGTAGAACATATACTAGAGCATATGAAAAAACTTGGGGTAAAAGGTGATTTTACACAATATATTAGAGCTTTGACATATGAAAAGTATAATACATTAGAGCCAACTATATCTAAAATTTATGAATTATCACATAAATTATGTTCTGAGTACAATAGTCAAGGCGTATCTATAAGACGTAGAAAAGAAATATTGGATGCTTTATTTCCGTTACAAGGTAGCAATCTGGTTATGGGCGATGATATTTTCGTTGACTGTATTGGAACAGTAAAAATAGGAAATGATGTTAGTGTGGGAGATCATACTACACTAGCTGGAAATATTACTATTGGTGATAGAGCAAAGTTGGGGAGAAGAGTGGTACTTCAAACAACTGGTCACGAAGTAAATTATAAAGGCAGAAAAATAACTGCTGATTCAAAAGGAAATGTATGCGAAATTTCTACACCAGGCTTCATAATAGTAAGACCAGAAATAATTTTAGCAGATGGTACGAAAGTAATACCAGACCAAACAGTAAAAAGAAATACGAGAAAAGATGAGATTGTAACAAACTCGAGAGATGATTAAGAAATAGAAAAAAACACACTTGGAATTCACTTGAATTTCTAAGTGTGTTTTTTCTGGATGAGTCATTCAGGAAGCTTGCCATTGTACACAAACTCACAAGAGGCATTGTTGTAATAACCCTTGCTCGTAATTTGCGTCAATTTCCAATTATATTTTTTTATAATTGGAACAAAAGACAAGACTTTGTAATCTGTAATTACGATAAGCGGTTTGCTAGTGCCAAGATATTCAAAAATATATTCCAACATCTTGGTGGCAACATGCTGACCTCGGTATTCTTTAACAACAAAAAAAGTACAAATTTTCTTTTCTGTGTTAATTTTTTTCAGAGAAGCTATGCCAGCAATGTTATCATCAATTGTACAAATAACAATTTCGCCAGTACCATTAAAAACTCTTGGGAGATCTTTGGACCAATACCACTCAAAATACTTTGGATAATCTTGGCAAAGACAATCTGTTACAGAATAAGCATCTTGTGCAAATTTACAAAAAAGTTGGCGATTGCCTATTAAAGAACTTAATGTGTAAATTTTCATATTGTTTACCTCGTACTGGTGGAGCGTAATATCTCCGGTTGATTTTCTAGTTATAGTTTCTGATATAAACCATCCTTTCATAACATATTGAATATTATAAACGCAACATAAAGTACATTATTGTATATTTGAATTATAATATAGATAGCCCAAAATGTAAAGAATTAAGGCTCTAACAGTGCGAAAATATTGACAAACATATTTGCATTATATATAATTTCTAAAAAGAGACATAAAAGGAGTATTAAATGAAAAAAACTGTTCTAATAATTGTAAGTATATTAATTGTTATAGTTATAAGTATTTTAGGCTATAAACTTCATATTAAACATCTAATTGCCAAAGATGAAATAAGTTATGCAAAGTTCCTCGAAACAGCAAAATTTAATAAGAACTTTGAAAAATATGATAGACTTGACATAGAGTATAATACAGATGATGTTAATACTCTGATAGATGAAGTCTACAACAGTAATATTAATAAGTCTAATGCAGACTATCAGTACGTAACTATTCCAGATGTATCTTTGCAATTTAAGGACAAAATTTATGAAATGAAGTCGACTTATGATGTAAAACAATTAAAAGAAATAATAGAAAAAGAAGATAAAAAAACATATAGTTTTTATATGTATTATGACGAGAATACAGGTTTTATTTACAAAATAGAAATATTGAAAAATAGTTAAAATTATATTAGGAGTTCAATTATGAAAAGAAAATATTTAATAATATTATTGTCATTCATTTTTGTATTACTTATAATATTAGGGCATTATATTTTTGTTTCTATTACTTATGTGCCAAGAGCAGAGATACTCATGGAAAACAGTATAGAAGAAAACTTTATTAAAGAAAATAATACGATATGAATATAAATGGAAAAAGGAGCTTTTTACAACCCCTTTTTAATTTATTCTAATATTTTTATTCTAACACCTGACAATGTTGATGTGTTGGTTGAAGCAAAGAATATTGCTATTTTTTGTTTTTCTTTAAAATTTGATAAGTTATTCTTTGAATATATAACCTTAATCATTTTAGGAGAATTCGTACAAGATACCATTAAATAATCATCATGTATTTCCTCAATAGTTGCGTTTATAAGCATAAGATTATCCTGATTATCTATAGCATTTGCTTCTGCTTCATTATTATTAATAATTCTTAAATTTGTTACATTGTTTAAATATTCTACCCAAAATATGCCGTGAGGCATGCTGTAAGTTGGCTCGTCTCCGTAGCATGTAACTTCGATTCTGTTTCCAACTTCTAATTTTTTTAAAGCTGTTTTGTTTAAATTTGAAGCCCTAAATGAATAATAATTCAAATAGAATGAATTAAGAGATATTCTATCATCTTCAATTTCACTAATTTTGTTTCTTTCAAAACAGTAATCTTTTAAATTTCTACAATATACTATATTACCTACAGATAAGTCTGAAAATTCGAGTTTTTGACCATTTTCATTATAAAAGTTGAATGAAGAATATTCAACAGTTTGTGTATCGGGAATCAAGTAAGCACCTGTTATGCTATCATTATCTATGTCTGTAATTGTAAATTTAAATTTTCTATGTGACTTAAAATAATAAATTCCAGATATTATAACAATAAAAATAATTATTAATACAATTAAAATTTTTAATAATTTTTTCATAAATTTATCCCACTTTCTTTAAGAAAAATTATACTGAAAGATAAAAATAATGTCAATAAAAGTAAATTTAAAATGAAATTTGTTTTATAATTTATTTGTGAAAGTGGTCTAAGTAATAAATTAGCAATTTATTACATGTGTTTTCTTTACATTAAGATTACCTAATGATATAATGAAAAAAATGAACAAAGGAGTATTTTTGATGGATAATAGTAGTTTTGCATACTCAGAAGTCTATGCAATATTAAATATGCTTGAGGGTGAATATAGAGAAAGAGTACCTAGAAAAATTATAGACTTTTTTGAAGAAGAAAGGGACAAAGAATATAATCCGATTATAGATGTTAATATTCCTTTAGAAAAACAAAATCTAAGAAGAAAAACGATTGTTTTACTTGCAATATTAAATTTAAATTACTGGTGCGACAGTGAAGAAGAAAAACAAGAAATTTTGGATAGTTTTGCAAAAAATGAAGAATTAAAGAGAGTAAAAGAAAAAGAATTAACTGAGAATTATAATATAAATAATTTATTCAAAAAAATAGAAAATAATGAAAATAAAACAGAAGTATCTTTAATTGAATACAAAAAACAGAATTTTATACAAAAAATAATATCAAAGATAAAAAGTCTATTTAGGAGGAAAAACTAATGGATATAGAAAAAATTAATGATTTTATCGAAGCATATTCGCGAGCAATACAACTTTCACCTGAATATACTGAGGTTTTAAAAGAACTGTTACCAAAAATTATAAAAAAATATTCAAAAATAGTGCAGGATATAACAGAAAAACAAGATGATTATGATAAATATATCATAAAGCCAATTAATGGAAAATACTCTGTTGAAGACTTTTTTTTAAATAGGTTAATGAGAAATGTTTTAGAAGTTGAAGTAGATAATATATCAAATGATGGACATAAGGGTGGATATCTTCATGAACTCCAAAAAATTACTCTTAGCCCATCGATAATATCAAAGCAATTGGATGGGTTATTATCTGCTAATATACCAAATCTGGAAACTATAAAGAAGACAGCCAGTAAAAAGGTTGTTATGCACGAATTTGAACATGCTTTACAGTCTCAATGTAAAAGAGGCGGGGATATATATCCACTAGTAAAAGGCTCATATAATAGAGTAATCGAAGAAATTTTGAAAATTGGAAACGGTAAATATAGAAGCATAATACAAACTTTTGACGAAATTGAAAAGAAACCTGCACAATACAATTCGAAAGCAATAAAACATAATGGATTAATAGGAGAATCTTATCCTCAAGGTATTATCGACAATACAAATGAAATACTTAATGAAACAGAGGCATTGGAAATGACAGAAACTAAACCTCTATTTCGTATAAGTTATCCAGATGAAACGTATTTTCTTGTTAGAAATGGGGAAAGCAGTAATTGTAATATTACAAATTATGGAGATTTAATAAAAATATTAGTTGGTAAAAAAATAGCTTTTTTAGGTATGTATATAGAACCAGAGAGAATGTTTGAAGCCTTTAATTCACAATATGAAGAGTTATTTCAAGAAACATTTGGAAATGAAAAGACAGCATGGGAAAATTTAATGGGTCAGATTAACAAAATAAAGGAAACTAATGCTCAGGAAGACCATTTAGTGCTTGAAACATTATTAGCAAAATGTTTAAATAAAAAATTAGAGAATACATTGCAAACGGGAAATATAACACCTAAAACTTTAGAGAAGATAAATGATGCAATAAATACTTTTTACAATAATACTATTTCAAGCCAAGATGAATCAAGAAGAAAAAGTCTAGAACACATACAAATTTTGGACTCAATTCAAGAGAGAGTAAACCAATTGAAACAAGAAGTTACGTTACCAGAGCAAAAAGAGGAACAAGCGATTGATTCGCAAACAAAACAATCAGAAAAGGTATTAAGAAGTAATGTCTCAGATAATAAAATGAGATTTGTAAGAGGCTTTATTCAAGCTTATAATAATACTGAAACGGAACATCAATATGAGGCTAGAAAAAATCATGAAACTAGGGACATTCAAAGGGTACAAGAAATAATAAGGACTAATGGCTTAAACGTTATGCTTACAGCAGATTTGGATGGTAATTTAGTAGAAACGGCAGGAGGGGAGTTTAAAAGACAATATTCACAGAAGCAGGTATCTGCTATGGCCCAACTGCTAAAAGCTGCACAATTGTTAACAAATGATAAAAAGCTAAATCCTAGTGGTAAAAATTATTTAGAGGAATTTTCATCTGTTCCAAGTATAGAGTCCACATTGAAACAAATGAAGAGAGATTTTAATGATAAAGATTCATACATGTCAAGATTAAAAAAAGAGTCTATGGTTAATAGGCTTAATGGAACATTACCTAATTTCCCTAAAACACAAGGTGAAATTGATGCGGCTAGTAGCATTGTTAGAGATGCAGATGGACCAGCATTAAAACAAGAAATTGGAATAACGGATGAGCAGGTAGAAAAAATGAAGCAGGATGAAGAATCTGCTAGATACCAAGCAGATGATAAAAAAAGAAAAGCAAGTGAAGAAGAAAAAACTGAAAGTAATGAGCAATTTGCTCAGCAAAGGAAGTTAGGAATAAATATGTTAAAAAGATGTCTTTCTAGCAGTGAAATTACTACTTCTGAGGTTGTTCAAACACAAGAAGAAATTGCAGAAAGAAAACAAATGCAAGCTTTATCAATTAAATCAAGAGCTAAACATTTAAGTACAGAAGAACAGCAAATATTCGATATGTTAAGAGCTAAATATGAAAAAACACAACATGAACAATCAAATGATAGAAAAAAATCTAAAGGAATAGAAAGGTAAACATAGAAAATAAAAATATATGTGAAATGTCATAAAAAGCTTGTAATTGAGAAAAAATGTTAATATATATATGAGCGGTATCCAAGAAACTTTCGAAGCCTTGGGTCATTTTTTATTTATAGAAATTTAAAAAAATATAAATGAAACTTTAATTATATTTTCATGAAAAATAAAAAAATTTAGAAAATTTTGTAACAAATTGTAAGTTCAATTGTCATATATGTAAAGGAGGATGAAAGTTATGCAGGATATGGAACAAATATATGAACAATATTTTGAAACTGTTAACAAATTCTTATTCTGTTTAACTCATGATAATGATGTTTCTGAAGAACTAACACAAGAAACTTTTTGTAAAGCAGTTAAAAATATTGATACTTATAAAGGGGAATGCAAAATATCAGTTTGGCTATGCCAAATTGCTAAAAATTTATGGTATAACCAATACAAAAAGAACAAAAAGATCGCGAGCATTGAAAAAGAAATGCTAGAAATACAAACAAATGATACAACTGAAGAAAAAGTTATTTCTAATGAAGAAAAAATACTATTGTATAAAAAAATGCAAAAGTTAGATGAAAAAACACGAGAAGTAATTTATTTAAGGATAACTGGAGAACTTAGTTTTAAAGAAATAGGAGTTATTTTGAATCAAACAGAAAACTGGGCTAGAGTAACTTTTTATCGAGGAAAAAATCAATTGAAGGAGGTTGATTAATATGAAGGAGAAAAAAGATTGCAAAATTGTTCAAGATTTATTACCAAATTATATTGAGAATTTAACAAATGAAGAAACAAATAAGTTCATTGATGAACATTTAAAGGAATGCAATGAGTGCCAAAAGATTTTTGAAAACATGAAAAAAGATTTTAAAGTAAATACCACAAAAAGAGATGAAAGAGAAGTTAAGTACATAAAAAAATATAGTAAGAAAATGAAATTATTAAAAACCATATTATTGTTTATAGTGGTGATATATGTGGTAGTAATAACAAGAAGGACAATTATAATGACTTCACTTTCTGGAAAAGTAAATGAAAATCAGGCATATGATAATTACTATGCAAGATTATATTCTTATCAGGGAGACACTTTAACAATAACAGAAAGCTATAATAAAGGCAGAGACTATTTGACGACATTTACGAGATTGGTTAATGACAATGAAATTCAAAAAATAACTTATTATAAAAAAGGCAACGAGCAATTTGCTGTTACAGAGGCAGGTGGCAAAAAAACTGTGATAGATTCTAAAAAAATGCTAGGAGGAAATATAGCACCTGTAACTTATGTATCAGATGGATTTTTGGTAAATCTTCAATATGCACTTGTAACAGGAATTGAATCTACATATTGTAATGGAAAAGAGTGTTATGTTTTTAAAGGAAGTAGTTATGAAAGGTATATAGATAAAGAAACAGGCTTTGCAATTAGAGATATAGAAAAATCAAATAAAGAGATAACTAGACAAACTGATATGGTAGTTGATTATGATTATAAATTTAATATAGTAACAGATAGTGATATTATAAGACCAGATATAACTGTGAATACAATAAATGAATAATATTTAAAAGATGAGTAATAGATTATAAATGAAGATAGATAATAATTTGAAAATTATCTATCTTTTGTATTATAATATAATTATCTTAACAAATTAGTGGTTGGGCAGAAAAATAGTAATCTATTACTGAGATTAAATTGTAGAAGGAAAGGTGATGTTTATGAAAAAAATTTTAAAAGTAGTTGTTGGTATTTTAGGAATAATAGTTGTTTTAGGAATAGTATTTTTTATGGTAGATTATAATAGAGTGAAAAATCAGGAAAAGCCTATTTTTTGTATACAAAATCCAGATGGAGGAATAATGGACGGTGGTACAATAGAATATTTTGGTTTAGGTTATAAAGTAATAGACTTCCACACAATAGCAGGTTTTGATAATATAAAAATTGGAACTTGGTTTATGGATTATAATGATTTTGAAGAAGAAATAAAGGCGTATGAAAAGAAATTTGAAGAGAATTTATCAACGAATAAAGAAAATAATAGTGATTTAGAAAATGTTATAATGAAAGTTGATAGTACTACGATAAAACCTACCAGTATTTCGATAATAATTATAAATAATAATGACAATGAAATAGGATATGATCAAGAGTATAAAATTCAAAAAAATATAAATGGAGAATGGAAATATTTAGACTATTTACCAAATACAAGTTGGAATGATATAGCTTATATAATCAAAGCAAATAGCCAAACAACAAAAAAATTGAACCTAGAAAATACTTATGGAGAATTAGAAAAAGGAACTTATAGAATTATAAAGACTATGTTTTCTGAAAATGGTAAAAAAGCTGATATTTATTCAAATGAATTTGAAATTAAATAGTTAGCGAGAAATTATAAGCTGAGTAGTAGGTGATAGGAGTAAATAATGAATAAGAAAAGGCTAGTATTTATAATAATAGGTATTATTATAATTTTAATTACTGTTTTACTATTATATTTATATAACAGCATTCTACATAAACAATACACTAATGCGGATTTTAATATTGAAACTTATGTTAGTAATATTGATAAAGACAATGATGGAATAGATGATCAAACAGATATACTGAATAATGTAAGAAATTATATTTCTAAAAATCCTAAATATAAAAGTAAATATTATGAAACAGGATATCCAAATGATGAGTATGGTGTTTGTACAGATGTTGTTGCATTTGGACTAAAAGATGCAGGATATGATTTAATGGAATTAGTAAACGAAGATATTCATAATAACAGAGAAAAATACAACATTGAAAATGTTGATAGAAATATTGATTTTAGAAGAGTAAGAAATCTTGATATATATTTTAGAAATAATCATATTGCACTTACAACGGATTTATCACAAATAAAGGAATGGCAAGGTGGAGATATAATAGTATTTAAAGACCATATAGGAATAATATCAGACAAAAGAAATAAAAAGGGTATTCCACTTTTAATACATCATGCAAATCCATTACAAGTGAATTATGAGGAGGATGTTTTAGAACTGTATGGGCAAGATTATATAATAGGGCATTATAGAATTAGTTAAATATAGCGTATAATCATGAAATAGAGAAAAATTACTAACGAAAAAAATTAAGATAACTTATATTAAGCTATCCTAATTTTTTTTAGTACTTATTTCTTTAAATCTTTCCGAATTTGTTGAAGGGAAATATTCGTATCCACACGGTACCTTCAATTTTTTTTCTAATGGAATGCAACCAAAATCTCTGCAATCCATACTTCCGGCTCTATTATCACCCATAGCAAATATACAGTTTTCTGAAACAATAAAATCGTCGAATCCAATTCCGTGCTTAAGTTCTGTTTGGACACCATCTTGCAAATAATTTTCCTTTAATTCTTCGTTATTTATATATACTTTACCATCTTTAATTACAACATGTTCACCAGGTAAGGCAATTAATCTTTTTATATAACTTTCTCTGTTTATATCTAAAACGTAATATGAAAACTTTTCTATTAGATTTTTGGAATCATATTCATATCTAATATATTTTTTAGATTTTTCTTATTTTCCATTATATTCATATATTATAAACTTTAATATTATGAAATATAACAAAAAAGCAATATCTTTTAATGATATTGCCAGTTTTGGTGGGACAAGAGGGATTCGGCGAGCCGCGTCGGGAAAACCGTCCACAGGACGCTTTTCTAATCCTCCTTTTCGAATCCCATTGATTTATGAAAAACAAAAAAAGCAATATCCTTTTCAGAATATTACTTATTTTTTGGTGGGACAAGAGGGATTCGAACCCCCGACCCTACGCTTAGAAGGCGTATGCTCTATCCAACTGAGCTATTGACCCAAGTGCAATAACAATTATAATGCTAAAAATGCCATTTGTCAACCAAATTTTAAAAATATCTGAAAAATGTATGATTATTTTATGAGTTTGTAAAGAAAAATGTTATTTATAGGGTAAATTAAGTATTTGAATTTACCCCATCTAAACATTTTTCGTATAAAAATTGTTTTAGTTCTTCTATGCTTTCTTCATTTTCGTAATATTTTATCAGTCTTGTGCCAAATTCAATTCTATCTTCATCAGCAATAGAAAGAATTCCTTTTCCATTTTTTATCAGCTCATGATTAGCCACTAACATAGAAGTTCTTTTATTTCCATCATTGAAAGCCTGCATTTTCATTAGTTTACACATAAAAGTTAATATTGTATCTGTTGCATTTGTGCTTAAAGAATTTTGATATTCTTCTATCAAGCTGTTCATCTTTTCAGCAGTAGGTAATTCTGGCTTCCATTTTGTACCACCCATAGATACATCGTATTTTCTAAGTTCTCCAGGTTGTTCTACAATGTTTGAACCAACAAATGCATGTATACTCTGCATAAATTTCAAATCTATAGAAGTATTTATGCTATAAATTACAAATTGCCATGCATGCTTTAAGTTATTTATTGCTTGAATTTCGTCTATTCTTAAATGACCAACATTTGCACCATCGTATATTGCTTGTGCTTCTGAAAATGTTACAGAAATGCCTTCTAGATTAGCGCTTTTCCAAATTGAATCCACCATATTTCTTTTTGCATATAAAACATTTTCTTCTGTAGTCATATTATATTTATCTTTTAGCATTATAATTTCCCCTTCTCTATAGCCAAAATTATACTATAGAAAGCTATTTTACACAATATTATATAAAAAACATTATCAAGTAACAAAAAAATGTGGAAAATTTATCATAATTAGTGTAAAATATTATAGTATAAGTTTAGAATTAAAAGGTAAGTAATCAAATTGCTAGGAGGAAAAGAAATTTAAAATGAAAAAGGGAATGCAGAAAGAAGAGGTTTCAACGAAAAAACCAAAGGCAAAAGATGTAAGAATAGACTCAGCAAAAAAAATAAATACTAAATCAAAAATGGAAAATGCAGAAGAAACATCAAAAAAGAAAACAAAGGTAAAACCAAAAGTAGAAAAAATTGAACAACCACAAAAGGAGAGAAAATTTCATAAATATTTATGGTATTTAATAATTTTCAGTATTTTAGGATTAATACTTGAATGTGTTATTAATTTTATTAAAGCCAAAACAACAGACACACCTTTTTTAGTTACAACAGGTCCATTTTGCATATTTTATGGAATAGGAGCTATACTTACGATTTTATGTTTGCAACAATATAAAGGTAAAAAAATAAAATTATTTATAATTGGATGTATTTTAATGAGTGCTATACAATATGCTTTAAGTTTTATATTAGAGACTATTGTTGGAGCTAGATTATGGAACTATACTTGGTCTAAGTTTAATATAAATGGAAGAGTGTGCTTAGAATATGCAATATTATGGGGAATTATTACTGTAATATTAATAGAAGTTTTAAAAGATTTCGTAGATAAAATTATTAATTTAATGAAAGGAAAAGTTGGCACAATAGTAGACATAATTTTAACAATGTTAATAGTAGTGTTAATTATGTTTACAATATGGTCTGCAAAAACATATGCAACAAGAGCTAAAGAAACACTTGCTGGTCAAAATTACATTAGTAACAATACTAACATAGAAATATTTCAAAATACAGTATTTACAAATGAAAAAATGGAAAAAATATTTCCAAAATTAAGAGTTAATGATGAATATGGAAATACAATAATGATAAAAGATATTAAGTAAAAAATAATTGATGAATAAAAAAGTTATAAATAAAGATGATATATTAATTCTTTATTTATAACTTTTTTTATAAAAATAATAAATTTAACTTTTATTTAGGTAAATTAATTTTTGAATTTTTCTTTCTTGCCCTAAATAGTGTAATTTTATTTCCCATTGTTTGTATTAATTCAGAGTTTGTTGAATTTGCAATTTCTTCTGCAACTTCAGAAATATCTTCAGGTGAAGTTGCCAAGACATTTAATTTTATTAATTCTCTAGCCTCTAAAGCATCGTCTATTTGTTTAATAAAATTTTCAGAAATTCCATTTTTGCCAACCTGAAAAATTGCTGGCATAGTGTTTGCAAGGCCTCTTAAATATGCGCGTTGTTTACTATTCATAATCAATCCTTTCCCGTTCTGCTAAAACGTATATTTATAAAAGTATTATTTTTAAATTCATAATTTAACATATAATATAATACCAAATTTTTTATGTAAATACAATACATATAGTTATTTTTATAACAAAAACCAAAGAAAATGTGAATTCTATGTGAATTGCACAAAAATAGTTGCATGAATAAGTTTCTAGTGATAATATAAAGTGGTAAAAACTTAGGGAAATAATAGATTGGAGGAAAACGACGTGATAGAAGTTAAGAATGTCACAAAAAAGTATGGAAACTTTGTTGCAGTAGATAATATAAGTTTTACTGTTAACGATGGAGAAGTAGTTGGTTTTCTAGGACCTAACGGTGCTGGCAAAAGTACAACTATGAACATGATTACTGGTTTTATAGAGCCAACAGATGGAACTATTATTGTAAATGGTTTTGATGCATCTAAGCAACCTATAAAAGCAAAGCAACAAATTGGTTATATGCCAGAGGGAGTACCATTGTATACAGATTTAACTGTAAAAGAATTTGTTACATACATGGCAGAATTGAAAAAAGTTCCACACAAAGAGAAAAAAGAGCGTGTTGCAAACGTTTTAAGAGAAACAGGAATAGAGGATGTAGCAAATAGACTTATTAAGAATTTATCTAGAGGATACAAACAAAGAGTAAGTCTTGCGGGAGCACTAGTTGGAGACCCTAAAATAGTAATTTTAGATGAACCAACAGTAGGACTAGATCCAAAGCAAATTACAGAAATAAGACAATTAATAAAAAGATTAGGCAAGAAACATACTGTAATATTAAGCTCACATATTCTATCAGAGGTAAGTCAAATTTGCGAAAAAGTAATTATAATTAATAAAGGAAAAATAGTAGCAGTTGATACACCAGCAAATCTTGAAAAAGAGACAGAAAAACAAAATGTTATTATGCTTACTGTTGAAGATAAAAGAAATAACATGAAGGCTCTTCAAAATGATATACCAGAAATTACAGAGTGTAAATGCGTTAAAGATAATGATGATGGAACAAAACAATATATGCTTAAATCTAGCACAGAGTTTGATTTACGCAAGAAATTGTTTGATGTTCTACCAAAGAAGGATATAACAATATTCGAATTAAAATCTGCTGAAAAATCTTTGGAAGATGCATTTATTACAATAATAGATGAAAATACAAAGAAAAGAAATGCTGAAGCAGAAGCTGCCGAAAAAGCAAAAGAGCATGAAAAAGAGCTAAAAGAAGAGAGTAAAAAGGCTCAAAAAGAAGAAAAGGCAGAAAATAAAAAAGCTAAGAAAGAATCAAAAAAAGAAGAAAAGAGTAAAGCAAAAGCAGAAAAAGTAGATAATAAACAAGAAAAAGAGCAATCTAAAATAAAAAAACAACCAAAATCAGAGAATAAAAAAGAAAAGACAAAAGAAACTAAAAAAGGAGGAGAAAAATAATGTGGGCAGTAATGAAAAAAGAGCTTAAAAGCTATTTCTATTCACCAATTGGATATGTATTTATAGGATTATTTTTAGCGATATTCAGTTTTATATTTTACATAACAACAATAAGCCAAGGTGCTGTAACATATCAATATGTATTTTTCTATTCAGTAATGTATATTGTAATATTCTTAATACCACTTCTTACAATGAGGACATTCGCAGAAGAAAGAAAAAATGGAACAGAGCAAATATTAATGACAGCACCAAGAAGTGCAGTAGCAATTGTGCTTGGTAAATTTTTAGCAGCTCTTGTTGTAATTGCAATTACAGAATTATTTACATTAATTTATTTTGGAATTATATGCTATTTTAAAACACCAGATATTCCAACAGTACTTGTTACAATGTTTGGATTTTTAATAACATCAATGGCATACATAAGCTTAGGAATGTTTATTTCTAGCTTGACAGAAAACCAAATAATAGCAGCTGTTTCAACAATAGCAATATTTGTACTTGCATGGCTTGCACCAAGTATTTCAACTAAATTAACAGCAATATCATTAATAGAAAAATTCTATCCTTTTGCAACAGGTGTGTTCCCAATAACAGAAACAATTAGTTTAATTTCAATAACAGCCATGTTTGTTGCATTAACAATGGTTGTTATCAAAAGAAGAAAATTAGTAAAGTAAGGAGGAATTTGTTGTGAAAGAAAAAATAAAAGATGAAAACAAAAAAGATACAAAACAAAAAAAGCCAAGAAAAAAAGCAAGTTGGCTAGCTAATACAACGCTTACATTATTATTAATAATCATAATAATTGCTGTAGTTGTTGCTATAAATGTTATTGTAGAAAAGCAAGACATTGCAGATATAGATTTAACTGGAAATAAATTGTTTTCTTTATCACAAGAATCAATTGATAAAATTAGCAGTGTAAAATCACCAACAAAAATCACATTATATCAAATGTCAAATTATCCAGAAGCAATAAACTATGCTAAATTATATTGCCAAAAAAATTCAAATATAACTTACGAGGAATTAACAGATGCTTCACAAAGACCAGATTTACAAGAAAAATATAGCTTAGGAACTTCTATAACAAGTGCTGTTGTAATTGTAGAAGCAAATAACAGAGACAAAATAGTTTCAGCAAATGATTTTTATGCATATGATAATACAACATATCAACAATATGATGTAACAGAGCAAAAAATGACAAATGCAATTTTGGATGTAAACTTAGAAACAAATCCAAAGATATATTTTTCTACAACACATGCACAAGATTCAAATTATTATCAAGTAGCAAGAGAATTGTTAAAAAATGAAGCAAATGATGTTGAAGACTTAGATTTATTAGTAAATGCAAAAGTACCAGATGATTGTAATGTTTTAGTAATTACATCTTTAAAGGAAGATTTTACAGAATTTGAAAAAGACTTAATATTAGAATACATTAACAAGGGCGGAAACTTAATGATTTTGGAAGATCCAAATAAAGATAATAAAGACTTAACAAATTTCCAAGCAATATTAGATGTATATGGTGCATCAATTTCTAATGGTGCAATGTTTGAGCAAAATACAAGTAAAATAGTAGGTTACACAAACTTAGTATTACCAAATGTAAACAGTTCATCTAAAATTACAAAAGACATTGCATCAAGCGGAAAAGTTGCAATACTAGGTGGTGGAATTATAAACTTTAAAGATAGTGAAGAGCTAGAGAACCTAGGCGTTACAGTAGAAAATTTAGTAACAGCATCTAGCACAGCATTCTTAAGAACAGATTCATCAATAACATCGTCATCAGTAACACAAAATGACAAATTATTGAGTGGCGGAGAGCCAATTGCATCAGCTATTACAAAGAAAATAGACGATGAAAAAACATCAAAATTAATATTAGTTGCAAACAGTATGTTTGCAAGTGACTGGTATGTTACATTAAATAGTAGCTCTGGAAACAGTAGCCAAGTAGTTGCAATAAATTTCTATAACAATAGAGATTTAGTAATAAATTCAGTATCTTATTTAACAGATAGAGAAGATAACATTACAATTAGAAAAGATACAGGAGTTGCAACATATACAGCAACAGTACAACAAGATAAAATTATTAGAACAATAATAATTGCAGTTCCAGTTGCAATAATTATTTTAGGAATTGTTGTATGGCAAATAAGAAGAAGAAAATAAAATATATTAGGCGGGTAGGTAAAAACTTATCCGTCATTTTTTTAGACAAGTAATAAAACAAAAATCCTTTCATAAATTTAAAGAGAAGTAATGTGTGTAACTTGTGGATAGAATAATGTAAATTTTTCAATAATTAGGCTTGCTTTAAATCTCATATTACTTTGAATAATTAATAAAGGATTAAATTTATGAATATTGTAAAAGCTGTTTCTGTTATAATAGGTACCATAATCGGTGCTGGATTTGCGTCAGGTAAAGAAATATACATATTTTTCGGACAATATGGAAAATTTGGAATTATTGGAGCAATAGTTTCGGCAACACTTACAGGAGTAATAATATACAGCACTATAGCAATAACAAAAAGATTACAAATAAAAAGTAACAATGAATTTTTAGAAAAAATAAGTAATAGTAGTAAGGTGAAAATAATATTAGAAAACGTTATAAATGCATTTTTATTAGTCTCATTTTGGATAATGTGTGCAGGGTTTTGCACATTTTTTAAACAAGAGTTTAAAAATCCAATAATTATTACCGCAAGCATAAATGCAATTATTACATATTTTTTGTTAATGAAAAATATGGATGGAATTATAAAATTAAATTTAATAGTTGTACCAATAATGGTTGTAATAATTATAGCAATAAGTGTAAAAAATTATCCAATAATAAATTTAATAAATAATTTAAATACTAATACGCAAAATCTCGGAAAATCAATACTTAGCGCCATTTTATATACTAGTTATAACAGTATAACACTAATCCCAATAATAGTATTGCTTACAACAAATATAAAAAATAAAAGAGAAAATAAAATAATAACATTGGTGTCGGTAGTAATATTTTTCGTATTAATTATAGCAATATATCAAATGTTAACTCTATCAGCCGTAAATATTTCAAAGGTAGAAATACCAGTACTTACAATATTAGACGAGTGCCATCCAGTAGAAAAAATGGTATATTCGATTGCGATAATAACTGCAATTTTAACATCTGCAATTTCATCAGGTTATGGAGTAGTTGAAAACATAAAAGACAGAAGAAAATACAAAACAATAACTTTTGCCATGTGTTTGGCAGAAATTCCAATAGCATACATAGGTTTTGGAAAATTAGTAGAAATACTGTATCCATTATTTGGAGTTATAGGAATAATTCAAATAATAACAATACTAAAAAAGGTCAATAGTATTGCAAAAAATGCTAAAAACTGATATAAATTATATAGGAAAAATGAAGGAAGGAATTCAAAGAATGAAACCTAAAACGAAAGATTCTGGAGACAGTAAAAAAGATATAAATTTGTTATATTTTAACCAAGATGAAGTTAAAACAATAAATAAGAAAAAAATAATAGGAGTAGGAATTCTACTTGTAATTATTTGTTTGATATTAGTAATATATCTAGTGTATGCTGCAAACGAAAATTTTAGGGCATTTATGGACGCAAATATTTTAAATAAATCTATAGAACAAGATAATTTAAAAAGCATAACATTAGAAAACTATGATAATAGCAACATATTTGCATATTCAAAATACATTGCAATCTTAAAAGATAATACATTAACAACTTACAATTCATCTGGCAAAATTGAGGCAGAAAATAATATACAAATTACAAATCCAATTACGACTGGTAATGGAAAATATTTAATAATAGCAGAGCAAGACTCTTCAAAGATATATCTATTAAAAGATAACAACATAAGATGGGAGAAAACTTTAGAGGGTAATATTTCTCGAATAAGTGTAAACTCTAGTGGATATTCTACTATAATATTAAAAGGTACAGCTTACAAATCTGTTGTGTTATTACTAGATGATTCTGGAAATGAAATGTTTAAATATTATATGTCAAGTACTATTGCGGTTGATGCAAGTATTTCAGAAGACAACAAATATGTTGGAATTGCAGAAGTAAATACGAGTGGAACACTTATACAATCTAACATAAAAATATTATCAATTGCTAAAGCAAAAGAAAATCCAACAGAGGCAATAGTGTATACATATAATGCACCATTAAATAGCCTAGTATTAAACATAAAATATCAAAATAAAAACAAGCTGGTGTGTGAATATGATAACGAAATTCATGTTATAAAAGATAATGTAGATACAAAAATTACAGACATAAATACAGACCAAGAAAAAATAACATATTACAGCATTGAGCTAGATAACAATATTGTAAAAAATGTGGAAGAAAACGCTAGTCTATTTACAACAAACACAGCAATAAAAATAATAAATTCTACAACTCAAAAAGAAAATACATATAAATTTGAGGGTGTAATTAAAGAGATGTATTGCTGTGGTAGCAAAATTGCTTTAAATCTAGGCTCTGAAATACACTTTGTTGATACAAATGGATGGCTAATAAAAAAATACACATCAAATCAAGAGGTTAGAAAAATAGTCATTTCAAATGAAGTGGCAGGAATAATTTATAGAAATAAGATTGAACTTATTAAGTTATAAAAGGAGGGGAAAGTATGGGGATAATAGTAGATTTAATAATAATAGCAGTAGTTTTACTATTCATATTTTTAGGATATAAAAAAGGACTAACAGGAAGTTTAATAAAGTTACTTTCATTTATAATAGCAATAGTTGTAGCATTTGTTTTATATAAACCAGTTGCAAATGCAGTAATAGAGAATACAGTAATAGACGATAACATAAGAACAACATTAAGTGCAACATTAGGTGTTGAAGATAAAACAGAAAATACAGAAGAAAACGTTCCATCAACAATAATGGATAACATAAATAAAGAAATAGAAAATGCAACAGACGAAGTAAAAGCCAATGTAATAGACCACACAACAATAACAATAGTAAATATAGGCTCAGGCATTGTAATATTTTTAGCAGTAAGAGTAATACTAGTATTAATAAGTCTATTTGCAAAAATACTAACAGACCTTCCAGTAATAAAGCAAGTAGATAAACTAGGTGGATTAGCATATGGAGCAATAGAGGGAATAGTTATTGTATATGCAGTTCTTGCCGTAATATCACTAACAAGCGTAATTTGGGCAAACAATGCAGTAGTTACAGCAATAGCAAAATCAAGCTTAGGAGAAATGCTGTACAATAATAACATAATATTAAACTTACTATTTAAATAAAACATAAAAAAGTAGATGTTAATCTTAAACTAACATCTACTTTTTCTAAAGATTATTGTAATTTCTTGTTTATTTTATTTATTGTATATTTCATTATTGAATCTTTTATAAGTAACACAAATCCTAATACGGCATAAAGTACAGGATAAACAATTTCAATTAAGATACTAATTGTTGTACTAAATATGTTTGCTCTTGAAATTACCATAATAATTATAAAAGTTATTAATACACTTACAATGGCATAAAATATGGCTCTATATGGATGCTCTGTTGCAAATCTATTTTCTAGTTCTGCATCTTGCAAAAATAATATGCTATAAAATGCAATGAGTAACATAAAACCAGATAATCCAGATAATAAAAGCTGTAAAATGAATGTCTGTATATTATGTAATCGATTTAATTCATAACTAAATGCTACTTCACCGAAAAATGGATTTACAATAACATACAATAACATAAGAATAGTTACTCCAATCGGAAAGCCTATAATTGATTTTGTTAAAATTTTCTTAATAAAATTTTTTGTATTCATATTAATCACTCCTTTTTATATTCCTAAAAATTTCTTTATCTTTGGTATATATCTTCTGGAAACATAAGAAACGTCTCCATTTTTAAAGTTTAGTAATATAGTTCCAATAAATTTGAAATCGATATTTTTTACTCTATCAAAATTAACAATTTCAGAGTTTGAGATGCGTATAAATGTATTTGAATCTAAAATATCTTCCAATTCGTAAAGTCTATATTTTATACTATATATTACACCATTGCATTTTATGTACACTTTTCCACCCTCTGAATATACAGATTCTATATCATCAGAATTTAATATATACATTTTTTCGTCTTTAAAAGCAGTAAGCTTTTTAGAATTTATCATTGATATATTATTTAAAATATTATTTACTTCGTCTGTAACTTTATTTGTATAAATAATTACTTTGGGTATATTATAATTTGAATCCAATTTAATTTCGATATCCATTTCCTATGCTCCTATTAATATATTCTTGTTTGTATTATAGCAAGCAAGATAGATAAATTCAATAATTAAAAAATAAGTGGTTAGATTTATGCTCTAAGTGGTATTTTTCTATTGCTATTTTTCCGTATATTTGTTATACTGTTAATCATAAAGTTATGTGGGAGTGATACTATTGAGTAGAAATAAAAAGACTGATGAAAAGTCTCGTGGCAGACATGCCATGCCAGAAGAGAACAATAAGAAAAATAACGATAAACAAGTTAAGCAAAAACAACCAAATATGAGAATAAAAAAACAAGAGCCAGTTAAGGCTAAGAAAAAAGTAAAAACTGTTAGAAAAGTAAAAAGAGTTGTAGTAACAATTTTATTAGTAGCAATAATATTAGCCGGAACACTTTTCGGATATAAAATATATCAAAATGGTGGTGGCTTAACTGGAGCATTGGCAACTATACTTGGCGAAGATACTGAAAAATTGCAAAACTTAGAGCCTATACAACTTCTAATAATGGGGGAGAGCGGTGTAGACGATTATAAGTTAGCAGATACAATAATGGTAGCTTCATACAATCCAAAGACGCAGAAAGCCTCACTAATGTCAATTCCAAGAGATACATATGTTGGAAGGAGAAATAGAAATACGGCAACGCAAAATTATCTTGCAAGTTACAAGATAAATACTGTATTTAGAAGTGGTACAAACATACCAGAGGCAATAGATAGAATAAATGCACTAACAGGTTTAAATCTAGAAAATTATGTAATTATAGATACAAAAGCATTAATAAAATTAGTTGATGCTATTGGAGGGGTTACATTTAATGTACCAATAGACATGCATTACACTGAAGATACAGACCAAAATTTATATATAGATTTAAAGGCTGGGGAACAGTTAATTGACGGAGCAAAAGCAGAACAATTATTGCGTTTTAGACATAACAATGATGGCTCTACATACCCAAGTTCTTACGGACAACAAGATTTGGGAAGAATGAGAACTCAAAGAGAGTTTATAATTGCAACATTAAAGCAAACATTAAAACCACAGAATATATTCAAGCTAAAACAGGTAATAGATATAATGTCAGAAAACGTAAAAACAAACCTAGACTTCAATGAAATTAAAGCATATGTTCCATATGCAGTTAAGTTTGATGCAGATAACATAAAAACTGGAATGGTTCCAGGAGATGTAGAAATGTGCAATGGAGTTTCATTATACATTGCAAACGAAAGAAAAACAAAAGCTCTAGTTAATGAGTTATTTCCATCAACAACAAGCGGTGAAGATGAAGCTACAACAAATACAACCAAATAATATAGAATAAGTTTTATAAAAGCATAGAAAAAATAGGGTACATAGCCCTATTTTTCTGTGCTTTAATATTTTGGATAAAAGTCATCAATATAACTTTTTTCATAGTCTTTATGATTAAAGATGCCAAGATGTTTAAAAAGAGTTTTAGTAGAAGTTCTTTTTGCAGGTTTTGAATTTTTAGCTTTGACTACGGCTTTTGAGCTTCTAGTGTCACTAGCATATTTTCTATTTTTAGAATTTCTTGAATTTTTGCTTCTAATATTTTTAGAGTTTTTAGATTTTTTATAATTATTGGTCCTGTTATTATTTTTTCTATTATTTATAAAATGTAAGAATTTCGCCAATATAAATAAGAAAATTATTAATAATGCGAGTTCCATTAATGTTTTTGTGTAATTAGATTTATATACAGTATGAGATGCAACCAAGTCACAGGTATAACTAAAACCATCTATGTCAAATGTAGCAGTTCCAAGTTTTGTGCCCTCAAAAATAGGAGCAGATATATTATCAGAAAGTTTTATGTTTGGCGTATATGTTGAAATATCAACATTATTTGGTATTAATCCTTCCAAACTATTTTCATATAATAAATCCAAATTTTCAGTTTCTTTAGTAGCATTTTCAACAGTAATCTGTTTAGCAACATCAGTCTTATTTACAATAGTTTTTTCAGAATAATTGTTAAAACCATATTCAAACAATGCCTTGCAGTCTAAAGCTCTTTGGCTCAAACCTGCATCAGTTGTACTGTCATGTAAAACAACAGCAATTAAAGAAACATCATTTTTTGTGGCCGTGGCAACTATACAACTCTTTGCTGCATCTGTGTAACCAGTCTTAGCACCAGTAGCATATTCATAATAGTAATTTCTTGGAGAAGAACTGTAATTCTTCTTAATTAAATCATTTGTTGTGTTAAATAATCTATCTTCCTTATCATATTTGGCAGTAGCAGGTAATGCGTATGAAGTTTTAGAAACAATGCTTCTAAAAACATCGAACTTCATTGCATATTGGCCCATTAAAGCTAAGTCGTAAGCAGTTGAATAATGGTCTTCATTATGAATTCCATTAGGATTTACGAAATGAGTATTCTTACAACCAATTTCTACGGCTTTATTATTCATCATCTCTGCAAAAGCTTCAACAGAACCTGCAATGTGTTCAGCCAAAACAACTGCAGCATCATTTGCAGAAGGAATAAGCAAAACATTCAAAAGCTGTTCAATAGTAAGTTCTTCACCTTCTTGAATAGTAGCAACTGAATAACTATATGGAATAGAATATACTGCGTTGTGGCTAGCTGTCGCAACTTCATCTAGTTTACAATTCTCAAGAGTTAAAATTGCGGTCATAATCTTAGTGGTACTTGCTGGATACATTTTTGTATTTGCATTCTTGCTATATAAAATCTTACCAGAGTTTTGATCCATCAAAATACATGCAGGCGAATATGTACTAGGAACTGAAACGTCAGTAGAGCTGTTATTACTAGAGGCATCTGAAGAATCTGCGTCTGTGGCTGAATTTATATTAGTACTAGTGCTAGAAATATTTGCATTAGCACCAGTGGCAGAACCATTTATACTTTCAGCATATATTAAATTGGTATTTAATGTTAATAAAATAAAAAATAAAAAAGTAATCTTCTTAAACTTATGAAAAAATTGCATGATATCTCCTTTGTAAAATGTATGTATATAATACATTAAAATACATGATTTTTCAATGGGTATATAGGTAAAATTAAATTTTAAAGTAATGGTTAAAAAGAAATTACAATTTTGTCTACGTCAAACTACTTTTAAAACGCGGTTACATACACAAAGTATGCGCCCTTGCCTTTTAAAAGTTATTTTCCTTGCCAAAATTTAATTTCTTTTCAACCAAAATTTTCTAAAGAAAGGAAGCAACATGGAAAGCTTAAATTTAAAAACAAAAATAATTATAGGTATAGCCATAGTTATTGCTATTGTTGTAATTGGGTTATACTTTTATAAAGAATCGAAAAACGATTATACATATGATGATACATTGGCTGTTACAACGGAAAATGAAGAAGAAACGAAAGATGAAGAAAAAGAAGAAATAACAATACATATAATTGGAGAGGTAAAATATCCAGGAATTGTTATACTAAAAAGCGGGCAGAGAATAGTAGATGCCATAGAGGCTGCTGGGGGTGAAACAGAAGAAGCAGATTTAAATAAATTAAACTTGGCACAAATATTAAATGATGGAGATAAAATTTATGTGCCAAATAAAACAGATGAGATAGAAGATTATAAAGACACAACTGGAGAAAGCAGTACTGTAAATTTAAACACAGCAACACTAGAAGAACTAACATCACTTCCAGGAATAGGTGAGTCAACAGCTCAAAAAATAATAGATTATAGAAGACAAAATGGAAAATTCAAAGCAATAGAAGACTTGAAAAATGTATCTGGGATAGGAGAAAGCAAATTCGATAACATAAAAGATAAAATAACAGTACGTTAATTTAAACTTATGTGGTATAGTAAAGTTATTATTATTAAAAATATATTAAGATGTCTAAAAACGTAATATAAGGAAATACTCTTAATATATATAAATGGCCAATAAATAATAAGTTAATAAAAAATAAATTTATGCCATAGGAGGGAGAATAACATGGAAATATTTAATAATGATAACTATAAATTTATTAGTGATTATGTAGAGCAAAAATTACCAATTTTAAAAGAAAATCAAAATTTCAAAGCAGAATATCTTAGGCTGACTGATGCAATGGAAGAACTCGAACAAACTTTGTCAAAACAACAAAAAGAACAGTTTAATGAAATAGTACAGCTATTTTATAAGACCGAAGAATATTATTTTGCATTTAGCTATTCGTTAGGTGTAAAATATGGAGAAGACTTGAAAAGGATATAAAAAAGAACTTATAAATTTAGCCATTTGCTATGTTTATAAGTTTTTAATTTATTTTGTTAAAAAATAATCAATAAAATGTAATATACTATCTTTATCTCTTTTACTTAATTTCTTAAAACTTTCATCATAAATTGAAACAGATTTTTTTACATCATTATCAAGCAAATCATATAAAATAATATCTGGAGTAATTGAATACGCATTACATAATTTTAACAGAGTATCAATACTTCCTTTTGATAGACCTCTTTCTATTTGACTTATATGCCTTGGCTCCAATCCTGTTAATTCTGCAACCTGATTTTGAGTTAAATTATTCTTAATTCTATACTGTTGGCAAACTTGACCAATATGTTTACTTATATTATCGGCATTCATATTTTGATGAGCTCCTCTCTTAGGGTATAAGTAAGGTTAACAAGTATTAACCATAATCTTACTTTTTTATTTATAATATAATATTTTATGTCATTTTTGAGAATGACTTTATATTTGATAAAAGTCAAAAATAAAATTGAAAAACTATTTACAATAATTTGCTGTTTTGATAAAATTATAATTGATAAATATCATTTTAAAATTCTGCAAAATAATTTATATAAATAAGAAAAGGAGAGATACTAAAGAAAAATAATAAATAAAAATAATAAATAAAAATTTACATAGGAGAGATGAAAAGATGAACGTATTGGAGAGAAAAAGAGGAATTACATTAATAGCACTTGTAATAACAATTATAACAATATTGATATTAGCAGGAGTAAGTATTAATTCAATAATTGGAAAAAATGGTATAGTAGAAAGAGCCCAAACTACAGGAAAAATACAAACAGTAGCGTCTATAAAAGAAGCACTAGAACTAGAAAAGGGCGATTTGCTAGTAAATAGTAAGACAGTGAACTTAAATAATTACTTAGACCAGATTAGTAATGGGGATAAGAAATATGAAATTAGCTCTAAAGAGATAATAGATGATAAAAATGCAGAAATAATAGTAGACGATAAATATAAATTTGCATTAAAAGATACCGAAGAAGGCGATGTAGAGGTAACATATCAAGGAGTTGCGGCTTCGAGTGATTTATCTATTTCAGCTAAAAGTGGGACATATGTGTATCCAAACAGTGGAACATTTACGGTAACGAATAATGTCTCAGGAGGAGAGCTAACAGTAAGCTCAGATGCAATCAATATTGCAACAGCCACTATTGAAGGAAATACAGTAACAGTAGTGCCAGGAACAACAGCAGGAAAAGCAAACATAATTGTAAAGAGTTCAGCAAATGGAGATTATGCTGAAAATAAGGTAGTGCATGTAGCAACAGTTCAAAATGGAACGATAGAATTAAGTGTAACACCATATACAGGAATATATGATGGAAAAGCACATGATGCAATAACAAAAATAAATGTAAATCCAACAGATGCAAAAATAGAATATTCAATTGATGGGGAAAATTACAGTGAAACAGTTCCAACAATAACAGAAACATCGTCATTTACAGTAACAGTAAGAGCAAGTAAAGCCGGATATAAGACACAAATAACAACAGAAACAGTAAAGGTAAACAAGGCAAAAGGAAAATTAACGCTATCAGCAACTAGTGGTACACTAACATACCCAACAAGCGGAATGTTTACAGTAAGTGGAAATACAGGAACGTTGAGTGTAGCTTCATCAAATACAAATATAGCAACAGCAAGTATAAATGGAAGTACCGTAACCGTAAAACCAGGAACAACTGCAGGAAAGGCAACAATAACGGTAACAAGTGCAGAAGCAAGCAATTACAACGAAAAGTCTGCAACATATGAAGCAACAGTTCAAAATGGAACAATAAGTTTAAGTGCAACACCATATACAGGAACATATGATGGAAAAGCACACAATGCATATACAAGTGTAAATGTAACACCAAGTGACGCCAAATTAGAATATTCAATAAATGGAGGCACGTACAGTACAACAATGCCAACAATAACAAATACATCATCATTTACAGTAACAGTAAGGGCAAGTAAAGCAGGATATAAGACACAAAGTACAACGCAGACTGTAAAAGTTGGAGGGCAGATAGTAATAGGAACTATAAAAGTAGTAGAAAACAGTAATGGAAGTGGAACAGCAATAGCAGCTAATGGAGCTTTGACAGGCAAAGATTTATATATAACATTTAGCCATTCAATAGCATCAGGAAGCACAAGTGTATCACCTAGTTTGCCATATAAAGTTACTAAGAATGGAACTTACACGTTTACAGTAACAGGTACAAGTAATGGAATAACAAGTAAAAAGACAGTTAGTGTTACTGTAAATCAATATATGAGTTCATCAACTGGCTCTAACCCATATTTGCCAGGCAATGACTTTAAAAAGGTGGATGGCACAGACTTAAGTAACGGATTAGTAATAGAAGATAAAGATGGAAGTCAGTATGTATGGATAGAAGTACCAAAAACATCTACGGTATATCCAACAGCAGGAACTAATATAACTAATTTTGATAGTGCAGCATACACAAAAATAACAGCGGATTTAGAAAATTATACAAAAGCATACAAAAGCGGAGGGTATTCAGATGCAGATGATGATGCAAAACATGTAATGTTAAAAAGTGTATATGAAAATGGAGGATTTTATATAGGAAGATTTGAAGAGGGAACTGCTAATGCAGAAGAGTCAACAACAGAAGGCACAAGCGCTGGTCCAGTTTCAAAAATAAATATGTATCCATATCGTTTATTAACACTTCCAGAAGCAATGGACTTGACTAAAAAAGTTAATGCAGGTAATCGAACTTGTACTTTAATGTATGAGGTTCAGTGGAACTTAGTTTTGGCACATCTTCATAATAAAGGTAATATAAGTGATACAGTATTAACACAAAATAGTGACTCTATAGGAAACACATCATCAGTATCATTTACATTAAATAGAGGTAAATATTATGCTAATAATAATAGAGGTTGGCAGGCTTATAACGTGGATTACTATAATGAGGATGATGAATATTATTTAGTAAAGAGTAAGGTAAAACAAAAGCATGCTGCATTATTAACAACAGGTGCAGCAGATAGAAATAAAGTTATGAATATTTATGACTTTGCAGGTAATGTAGCTGAATGGACTATTGGAGTATATAGCAGTACACACTGGCCTTGTGTTGTTAGAGGAAATAGTTATAATTCATGTTCAAATGCTGCATATCATGGTGATGCTGCATGGTATGATTATGATGGTAATATAGGCTTCAGAGTTTCAATATATTGATATTATAAAATATAGAAAGTCTATTGAAATGTAATATGTCAGTGACATTCAAAATAAAATGAACCAAAATTGTTAGATGAAAACGTCTAACAATTTTGGTTATTTGAGTATATAGAAAAAATTGTGTAAAGTTTAAAAATAAGCCTTCTTATGATAAAATAAAAAAGTCATAAGGAGGTTTTAAATATGGCAAAAAGAGAAAAAATAAGTGAAGAAAGAAGAAAATTAATACAGGAATTTATAAAAAGCAATGATTTAAAAACAACAGGAGACATACAAGAAGCAATAAAGGATTTATTTAAGGATACAATACAGGAAATGTTGAATGCAGAATTAACAGAACATTTAGGATATGAAAAAAACGAATATATAGAAAATAATGAAAATTATAGAAATGGATATAGCCCAAAGACAGTACATTCAACAGAGGGAGATATAACATTAAATGTGCCAAGAGACAGACAAGGAACATTTGATCCAATAATAGTAGAAAAAGGACAAAAAGATATATCAAGCATTGAAGAAAAAATAATAAGAATGTATGCAAGAGGAATGTCAAATCAAAATATATATGAAGAAATGCAAGAACTTTATGGAGTAAAAGTAAGTCTAGATATGGTAACCGCAATAACAGATAAGATAATACCAGAGATACGAGAATGGCAAAAGAGGCAGTTAGAAGAGCAATATGCAATAGTATTCGTAGATGCAACATATTTCAATGTAAAACAAGATGGAATAGTAGTAAAAAAGGCAGTATACATAGCATTAGGAGTAACAATGACAGGAGAAAAAGAGATACTTGGATTTTATATAGGAGAATCAGAAAGTGCAAAGTATTGGACAAGTATATTAAATGAAATAAAAAATCGAGGAGTAAAAGATATATTAATAATGTGTTCAGATGGTTTAAAAGGGTTAAAGGAAGCCATAGGAGCAGTATATCCAATGACAGAATTCCAGAGATGTATAGTGCATATGATACGAAATACATTGCAGTATGTATCATATAAGGATAGAAAAGAATTAGCTCAAGATTTAAAGCAAATATATCAAGCAACAACAGGAAGAAGCAGGATATAATAATTTAATTGAATTAGAAGAAAAATGGAGCAAAAGAAGAGTATCGTTAGACAATTGGATAAATAATTGGGAAAACATACAACCATTCTATAAATATGGACCAGAGACAAGAAAAATAATGTATACAACAAATGCAATAGAAAGTTTAAATAATTGTTACAAAAAATACCCATCACTTTGTTTAATATAAAAAATTAGCAAGCTCTTTAGAGCTTGCTATATTTGGTTGCGGGAGATAGACTCGAACTACCGACCTTTGGGTTATGAGCCCAACGAGCTGCCAACTGCTCCATCCCGCGATGTATGAACTTTTTTAATTATACAACTTATATACATACTTGTCAATAAAATTTGAAAAAAATTTGCATTTGCCCATATTTTGTGCAATTTAAAAGCTAGCATAAACAGCTAAATTATTGTTTTTAAATTTAATATATAATAGTTTTCGTTAACAAGATAATTTACTTTTGATAGACCTTGATTGTAAGTTCATACTATATTGTATGAATTTTTCACTCTAAATATTCAAAAATAATAAAATTATTACAAAACAGAAAAAATCATAGGGAAATCAAGCAAAATAAATATGAAACAAGATTTACATAAAAATGACAAAAACGCTAAAATGCTTAAAAACAAGCCTTTATTTGACTCTAAATTTTAACATAAAATATCTCACAACAAATTACGTGCAAAAAAATGTAATAAAATTTAATAAAAGTGCTTTTAACCCTTTCCGCAAGCGAATTTCAGTTGTACACTAGGCAAGGAAAAAATATCCATTGCAAAACATAAATTAAAAATGTAATAATAAATATATATAACTTAAGAGTGAAAATTGGAGGAAAATATGCAAGCAAAAATATCTAAGTTTATAGCCGCAGTGTTAGCCCTAGTAATTATATTTGCAAATTCGTGGTCGGTAGTAAGCTATGCTGCAGAAGTATTTTTAAGTGAAAAGGAGTTAGAGAATCAAAACACTACATCAAAAGATGGAAGTGTAGATTTTGATGTGCAGTATACCAATGGAAAACACAGTGCAACATTAAATATTGACGAGAAAAATACTAAGCTAAATATTGCTGTATCATTAAAAAAGAGTGGCTATGTTAAAGATCTTGCAATAGATTTTTCTTCTTCAAACTTTGAAGTAGATCAAATAAATGATGAAAATACAAATGAAAATGGTAATGCAGCCCAAACAACAGTGGCTAAAAAGATTCAGAATTTTGATGCAGAAAACAAGAAAATTACATTCGGACAGATAACAAATAAAGAGCAAATTTCGGAGCAAATATATATTAATCCAATCATTAAAGAGGAGATAGGCGAAGACAATTTTAGCAGGGATAATAAAATTAAACTTACTTGCACATTTGTAAATACAGATGCCAAAGAAACAAAGGTTGAAAAAGAAATAGTTCTTCATACAGAGTGGACTGCCAAAAATGTGGAGACAGAATTAAACTATGAAACAATCAAATATATTCCATATGCATCAAATGAAGGAAACAAAATAATTGTTCAAGGAAAAGTAACAACGAACGTAAAAAACTACGTTTTACCAGTTAAGAAAACAAATATAAACATTAGTATTCCACAAATTGCAGGGGAATATCCAGAGAAAGTATCAGTTATAAATAACACAGAAGAAATAACAAAAGAACTTAATAAAGAAAATACTACATATGATGAAAAAAACGGATCCTTAATGATAAAAGAAAACAATGAAATAAAAAATAATAAGATACAATGGCAAAAAAACAAGCCACAAAAATATATAGTTACATATATTTATTCTGCTAAAGCATATGAAAAAATAAAAGAAACATCCATAAAATTGAATTATAAGTTAAATTCGGAAATTACATTATATAGTAATAATGAATTAACAATAAAAAAAGAAACAATAGCAGAACAAGTACAAAAAGAAAAACTAGGAGAAATTGCAGATATTACATTAGAAAACCCTAATGGTGGCATTTACAAAGGGTACATGTATAACAATAAAGTTACTGCTGAGGAGAATAAAAGAGAAACAGAAATTTCAAATAAATATACATTAAATATTGCATATTCAAATTTAATAGATTCTTTTACAATTTCGCAAAACGATGATAAGTTTACAACAAGTAAAGAACAAGAATATAAAGCAAATACGTATAACAAAGAATTAAAAATATCAAAACAAGAATTTGATAATGTATTGGGAGTAGATGGTAAGATTGAAATTCAATCTAAAGATGGAACACTTTTAAGTACAATTGATAAAGATACAAAAGCAGAACAAGATGAAATTAAAGTTGATTTGACATCATTTAAAATCGAAAATATTGTATTAGAAATATCAAAACCACAAACTGAAGGAAGCTTGAATTTTGAAATTACAAAAGCGATCGCAAAAGACAATGATTATAGCATAGAAGAAATTAAAGAATTTACAAACTTAAAATCTTCATTAAATGTTGTTGCTAAGAATTCGGATATAGCTGTTTTAAATGAAACGACAGAAATGGTTACAAAGTTAGAAGAACCATCACAAAAGGTAAGTATAGAATTAGAAAACAATAGATTATCTACAGTTACAACTAATGAAGCTGTTGCAATAGGTGTTACATTAGAAAACGATAGTATTGATGATGTTATGTTTATAAATCCTAATTTTAAAATTATTATGCCGAAATACATTGAAAAATTAGATATAATAGCAGTAGAAGTTATGTTTGATGGTGAACTTAAAGTCGCTGAAACAAAGGTTTATGATAATGAAGACGGAACTAAAACTATAGAAGTACAACTAGAAGGAACACAAACAACTTTTAATAATCCAATTGCAAAAGGTGCAACAATTGTTATTGCGGCAGATATAACTTTAGAAAAAACTACTCCAACTATGAATACAGAAATAAAAGTTATTGCTCAAAATGGTGATGAAAATAAGACAACATCAGAAAATAAAACTACCGTAAAGTATATTGCTCCTTCTGGAGTTGTAACAACAAATAGTGTAATAGGATATAACGAAAATGAAAAGCTAGAAGTTGTAAATGGAGAAGCAAAAGAGGCGTTAATACAAGCAAAATCAAATGAAAAAGAGTTAACATTTGAGATGAATATTATAAATAATTATGAAAACACATTGAGCAATGCTGTAATATTAGGAAGAACAATGTTCAAAGGAAATAGAGATGTAGATACATTACAAGATTTAGGAACAACAATGGATATTCCAATGTCATCGAAGATTACACTAAGTGGTTTGCCAGAAGAAAATGCAGAAATATATTATTCTACAAACGGAAATGCTACGAAGGATTTATCAAATGCAGAAAATGCATGGACTAAAGAAATAACCAATTATGCAGAAGTAAAATCTTATATGATTGTCTTTAAAAATTATGATATAAAATCTGGAGATGTTTTTAAGTTTTCGTACAATGCAAAGGCTCCAGCTAATTTGGATTATGAGAATAAAGCATTTGAAATGTATGGAATATACTTTACAAACAACATAAGCACTGGAAAGATTGAAGATAAAGCTATTGCAACTAAAATTGGATTAAACACCGGAAAAGAGGCTGTTTTAAATGCTAAATTAGAATCAGTGCTTGGAGAAGGTGCAAGCGTAAAAGCCGGAGAACATCTTAAATATATAGTTACAATAAACAACAATGGAACAATTTCAGCAGAGGGAACAACTATTAATATAGAAATTCCAAATAACTTAGAGTACATACCAACAGAAGGCGAAAATTATAAAATAAGAACAATAATGCCATTGCAAAAATTTGAAATGCCTGAAGAACCGGATTGGGATAACATAAATTGGGATAAATCAGAAATGAGCAAAGAAGAAGCAATGGCGATGTGGAAACAACAGGCTGAACAAATGAAACAACAAATGGAAGAATATTCAAAATGGGTAGAAGAGCAAAAAGCACAAGGTGTTGAATTTGATGAAAATATAACAGAGCAGAAAAAAATATTGGTAATAGAAATAGGAAACATGAAAACAAATCAAACAATAAAAAAAGAACTGGAGTTTAACACCATGCACCTTGGAAGTGATGCTGAAGACGAACAAGTAAAATTAAAAGCAACAGTTGAATATAATGAAGATATGAGAGCTGAAACAAATGAAGTAACAAACATTATAAAGATAAGTTACTTTAATGTAAATATTAATGCAAATAATGAAGAGAAAATACAAGTTGGAGATATATACGAATGTTTAATAAATATTAGTACAAATGACTTTGAAAATGATGCAACAAATGTAATATTAAAGATAAATTTACCAGAAGAAATGGAATATAAATCTGTTGCATACGAAGGCGGTACAACGCCTAATAAAGTAGTGGTAAAGGGTAATACATTACAGATAAATTTAGGAACTATTGAAAGAGGTAAAAATAGGCAATTAACACTTAAATTAAATGTAAAAGATTTGCCAAATGGAGTTTATAAAAAAGACGTTTCTATAACAGGAACCATCGAAGCAGATGGAAAAAATGCAGAAACTATACCAACATTAACAGATACAATTAATAAAATAGGAGTAAGCATTGTACAAACGTGTAATATTCCAGCAAATACAACTATTTCTGCAGCAGAAAAATATACATATACATTCACAATATCAAATCTTTCGGAAATACCTATGGAAGATGTAATATTAACGGATAAGCTACCAGATGAAGTACAACTTAAAAGTGTAGAAACAATATATTCAGATGGTACAAAGAGCACAGATGTAAGTGTAAATGAAAATGGAGAAATGGAAGTGAACTTAAGTCTTGGTGAATTAACGACAGCAAATGTAAAAGTAGAAGTAATGGCAAAATCTTTAACTAAAGATAAAACAATAACAAACAAAGGAAAAATTACGCACGATAAAATTGGTGAAATAGAAAGTAATAGCATTACACATGTTGTAGAACTATTCGATAAAAACAATGTGGATCCAGATAAGCCATCATACACAAAGAAAATAACCGGAACAGTCTGGATAGATAAAAACAGAAACGGTGCAAAAGATGCAGATGAAGAAAAAGTACCTAATGTTACAGCTATATTAATAGACCAAAATGGAAACATAGTAAAAAATGAAAAAAAATCAGAATGTGTTACAACAACAGATAGTGATGGAAATTACTTATTTAACAATTTATATTCAGGTACATATACGGTAGTATTTTTATATGAATCTTCTTTATACAGTGCTACAACTTATAGAAAAGATGGAGTAGACGAAAGCTTAAATTCAGATGCCATAGATAAAACTATTGTATTTGAAGGAGTCCAAAGAATTGCAGGAGTAACAGAAATAATAAAAGTTACAACATTTAATGTTTATAATATGGACTTAGGGCTAGTAGAAAATACAAAATTTGATTTAAGACTGGATAAAACTGTAAAGGTTATTACAACAAATAATGGAAAAGATGTTGCAGAACACACTTATAACAGTAAAAATGCAAAAATAGATTTTGAGACAAAATATATAACGCAATCTTCAATGGTAGTTGAGTATTCTATAACCATAACAAACGAAGGAGGAGTAGCTGGATATGCAAAGAAAATAGCAGACTACATTCCAACAGAGCTTAAATTTAATTCAGAATTAAATAAAGATTGGTATGAAGGAGCAAATGGAACCGTATATAATTCTAGTTTGGCAAATACAGTTATAAACCCAGGTGAGAGTAAAACGGTAACTCTAATATTAACTAAAAATATGAACAATGATGATTTTGGAGTATTTAGCAATTCTGCAGAAATATATGAAGCATCAAATAATAACGGATTATTAGATATAGACTCAACACCAGGAAATAAAGCAAGTAATGAAGATGATTATTCGATAGCAAATGTTATTGTAGGAGTAAAAACAGGACAAGCAGTTATATATGTAACATTGACAATGGCTGTGTTAATAATAATTGCAACAGGTGTATATGTAATAAGAAAAAAAGTATTAAAGTAAAGGAGGCAAAGAGCGAGTGAAAGAAAACATAAAAATAAATAACAAAAAGATTATAAAAACAGCTGGTATCATCTTGGTTGTTTTAGTATTAACGCTGTTCTTTGCTGAAAAGAAAACATTTGCATATGGAACATGGCAGGGAAACACTAGTAGTGGAATGCCTCAAAAGGGAGCTTTTTCGGATAGTGGTAGCCTACTACCTAATATACTTCAAAAAAGGACTTTCTCTGGAGATGCAGATACAGAATTTCCATATACAAATTGGTCAACAGAAGTAAGTGGTTCAACAATGTATGGAGCAGATTCAAATAAATCTGTAAGATTTGGAAAATACGATGCAACAAAATACTATCCAACACCATACATTAACCAAGATGTTGGAACATATTTAGATTTCCTAGCCAAAATGAAAAAATTATGTGAGGAAAGAGCAAAAAAATATTTTAGCGGATTTACATTAGCTGATTTAATTGGAGCTGTACATGGCGCATTTGGGCTAAGATATGAAAGCTGTACTCCTATTATATGGTATGATCAAATTCAAGGACCTTCAATTTACAACAATGAATTATTTAATGTAGAGATTACAAAACCAATGCTAATAACAAGGGTACAATCATCAAGTGCATCAAGTACATCAGGTTATGATTACAGCAAGTCAGAGGGTCTAACTCGAAACATAATGACATTTCGAATATTAACTAAGTTAACAAATTGGGATAAACCAGAATTAACAACCGATGGTTCAACCAATATGGGAATTCAAGATGTGTCTTATTGGAACTCTGATCCAGTATTAGGACCAAAAGTTGCTGTGATGGAAACAGAAAATAGAGCTGAAAACGGATATCAACAAGAAGGAGATACAAAAAAATACACCAATTTATCTATTGGAAGAGGAGGTGCCAATATTGCATACATACTAACTGCTATGGAAAATGCATATAGTGGAGTAACTAATTCTGTAAGAAGTAGATATAATTTAAGTGATATTCAAACAGCATATTGGGAAGCAAAGGATTTTAGCATAATAAGCTCTGCACAAGAAACTTCAAATGGAAAAGAATTGTACAAAAAGGCAAAAAGCTATCAGTCTTTTGTAAATAAAAATCTTATAAATTTCTCTGCTCAAATAGATATGTCGCAGTCACAAATTATAAGTAATAGAAACACCAACCAATATATAATAGGACCATTAACGATAAATTATCCTGAGTATGAGGATATATCATACTTAAAATCAATATACCTTAAGACAAATGAAGGTGAACCTTTAAAATCTAAAACCTTAGTATATGATGAAAATAATGATGACTTTGAAATAGAATTCATAGGAAGAACAGTTTCAGGTTCAAATGGTTTAAAGAAAAAATACCCAGCTTCTGGAAGCCAATTCTATATTAAGTTTTCAGCTTCAGATACTTTATACCCAACAAATGTTGGAATATATGCTGATGTTGAATACTTGAAAAAAGCAGAAATAGAATACAATCAATTAAGAACAAAAACTAATGTATATCAATATATTGGTCTTACGGCAAGAGCAAACGAAACAAGTTCAGACAAAAGCGACAAAAAGCTAAGACTTGCGAGAGGACAAGCATTTATAACAGTAAAATATTCGTACCAGCAATTGCATATTGGATTTTTATATGCATATACAACAACAGAATATGGTACGCTATGGCTTACAATCCATAATGACGATACATATATGATAGCTCAACCTTTTGTTCAAATGACAAAAGATCCAGTTGATACAATTGATGCACAACCTATAGATGTTGCAATGGGTGGAAAACGTGAATACAAGGTATACCATATAGAAGCACACAAAAACAATATAACTTTACCAACGAACCCAGGGCTAGACCCTAATAAAAATCAAACAAATGTAGACTTAACGATGAAAATTGGTGGTAAAGTATGGGTAGATGGCAGTGTAGGCAAAGAGGATAAATATGATGGTAAATATGGTGATGGAGATACACCAATGTCAAATGTAAAAGTTTCACTATATGAAATACCTAAAATACCAACACCAGGCACAAAGCCAAAGCCAACGCTACCACCAACAACAGATACAGATGAGCCTAAAAAACCAACAATATCTGCTCCAAGATTTTTAGTGTATAACAGAAAAACTGGAGAAACTCTATGGGGAAAAGGTGAAAACACTCAATGTGCAGTTGCTTCAATTACAAAAATGGTAACAGCATTAGTCGTAGCAGAAAGAATGAATTTGAATGATGTTGTAACAGTTAATAGAACTGCTGTAGGAGAGTATTTAAGAACAAGTACTTGGAGCCCAGAACTTCAAATAGTTGGACTAGAGGAAGGCGATAAGGTTACAGTAAGAGATTTATTAAGAGCAGTGCTTGTATATTCAGGCTGTGATGCTGCAGAAGCACTTGCAGAATATTATCCGGGTGGAAAAAACGTATTCATGAACCTAATGAATGAAAAAGTTCGCTCATTGGGTGCAACCTCAAGTCACTTTGTTACTCCTTTTGGTGTAAAACCAGAAGATAGATCTTCTGCTAAGGACTTGGCTAAAATACTAGATGCTGCAATGGATAACCCAATATTTGCAGAGTATTTTAAAGAAGGCTCAAAACAATCAATATCTATAACGATTAATAGAAATGGAACAAGCTTCCAAAGAAAGCTTAATAGTACAAACCCATTAAAAACAACACCAGGAATAGAAGGAACAAAAACAGGTCAAATTAGGGTTTCTGGCTACTGTGTAATTGCTTCATTTGTATATGAAAATGAAGAATATGCAATAGTTGTACTAGGTGGAACAACAAAAGAAAATAGAAATTTAGATGCAAGAAAACTTGCTCAATGGTTATTAGAAAAAATATTATATGAAAAGAGCAAAGAAGGAAAAACAGATTCTACTGGTGGAATAGGTACTGGTGGAACAATAGGAGGTGTAACTGAACAGTTTGATTTTATAGAAAAAGGAAGATTTGTAGAAGCAACAACCACAGATAAAAATGGTGATTATGTATTCTATAACTTGAATTCAATGTATAATTACTATGTAAAATTCACATACAATGGTCAATACTATGAGCCAACAAAGTATAACGCAAATAGAGATGACGAAAATTGGGATAACAATTCTAAGGGTATGGATGTTGCAACTCAAAGAAATGTATTCAATGCAAAATTTAGAGATATTGGTTCTGCACCAGAAAACTTACTAGAGCCGAAAGCAGAAATGCATACAAGAACAGAATTAAAAGATCAAGGATTGATAGATGATTTTGGAAACATCGTTGGAGAAGTAAGTAAAGATGGTAAGAGAGAATCAAAAGATACATATGTAAACGAAAGTATGATGGATTCTTATACTTGTAACGGAACTAATAATATGGATTTATATCCAAATTTAGATGTTTTTGTAAATGATGAGAAGAAACATGCACTTATAGATTCAAAACAAATGATAGACTTTATTGAAAGCGATAAAGTAAAAACATTATATGCAGAACCAGACATAATGAGACATGTAAACCAAGGATTTGTGGAAAGAGAAATTGTTGATTTAGCATTGAGAAAAGATGTTTATAAAGCAACTCTTGAAATAAATGGAGAAGTTGAAGAATACAAATACGATAAAAGAAACAGTATAATTTATGAAGGCTGCTGGGATATTAAGGGAAGAAATAACGGATATTACAGCAATAATTATACAAGAGAACTTTATAGAGAAGACTACTCATTTAAAGTAGAAGATTATAGCCAATGGGGATTGTTCCAAGAAGCATTAGGACTATCTCAAGATTCAGAATTAAAAGTATTTGTAACATATAAGTTTACAATTCGTAACAGCTCATATGGAATTGCAACAGCAGTAACAGAAGTAGTAGACTATTATGACCCAGACTTTACGCCTGTTCCAGAACGTTCATATATAGGTGATAAAGATGGAAATAGTATAGGAAGTGTAACCTTAAACGAAAAGAGTAGATACTCAGAAGCAACCATGAAGAAAATGGATGGTTATAATACTATATATGTAACAGGTTCAAATATATATAGTAGTGCAGGAGATGATATTGCAAGTACAGGCTGTTTCCCTCTATCAGATCCAGATAAGAATAAAGATATATATTTCTATATAACTTTTGAAGTAAAAAAGGATTCAAGCAGAAACATACTTTTAGATGATGACACTGGAAAAGAAAACGTAGCAGAAATAAATGGTTATAAATCTTATTATGGAATAAAAGCAGTTGCTCCAAACTTTGGAAATACAAAAGCTATGGCAGAGTTTGTAAGAGGAGATATTGCAGGTATTCCAGATACAGATTCAACACCAGGTAACTTACGTGAAATCGATACTTCTAAATTTGAAGATGATACAGATAAAGCTCCAAACATTAAAATTACGTTAAACCGTCAAAATGTTAGAACAATAAAAGGTACTGTTTGGGAAGACAAGAGAACAGAAGAAGTAAATAATGCTATGGTTGGAAACGGTAAACGTGATGATAAAGAAACTGGAATAAATGGAGTAAGAGTACAACTAGTAGAATTAAGAGAAAAATCTAATGGTGATGGTGTAGATGGAACCAGATATGAATATATTTGGAAAGAGGTAAAAACCGGAGACGTAACTCAGTCCTTAACAACAGTAATACCAAGAAGAGGAAATGTTACATTCTCAGATCTAACATCAATAGGAATTGGAACTGGAGAGTACTTATTCCAAGGATTAATTCCAGGAGAATACATTGTGAGATTCATATACGGTTCAACAGATGAAACTGTATTATCTGAAAAAGCTGTTGATTATAAAACAGGAGAAATTATATCAAACCCTGTAACACAAAAACTAGGTTATAGCGGAGCAACAGCTATAAACCAGAAATCATACAATGGAAATGATTATAAATCTACATCATATCAAGTAGAATCTGAATTGTTTAATGGTGTTGGAGCATATAGAAACAACACATCAGGCTCATATAAATATAATTTTGAAGAAGCTGATGGAAAAAATCAATCAGATGCAAAAGATATAATGAAAGATATGGATTATAGTTCACTTTCAAGTATAATACAAAGCATTGGAAACTGGAGATTAAAAGTAGCTAAAAACCCATTAAATCTTGTAAATATAGACAATACAAGAGAAATAGTAGAGAAATATTCAAATGGAGATGTTACAAACGAGTTAGCAGAAATTCTAGCATCATACGAACATTTGCCAACAAGCGAAGGCAAAACAAGAGAATATTTAAATACATTTATGAATAATACTTACATGGTAGCAGAAACAGGCGTTATAAACATGAAGAGTGAGTATAATAGAGAAGAATCTGAGACAACACCACTTGTTGGAACAGCCAATGTCGGATTTAGCAATTACGATAGAGGTGGCTACTATGTACTAGAAGGACTAGACTTTGGTTTAGTTGAAAGACCAAAAGCTCAATTAAAAGTTACAAAACAAATCACAAATGTTAAAATGACTCTAGCAGACAACAGCGTATTATTTGATGCAATTGCAAAAGCTACAAACGTATTATGGATTGACCACACTGCACATGGACAAGACACAAAAAATGTTTATAGTACAAACAAAAACTATAAAAATTATCTAATGTTGAATCCAATTGTAAGAAGTAAAGCAGCAAGCAAAGGAAAAGTACAGCTTACAATGGACCAAGAAGTTATGCATGGAGCAACACTTCAAATAACATATGCAATAACTGTTGCAAATGTTGGTGAAGTAGATTATAAAGAAGACCAATTCTACTATACTGGAAAGGTTGGAGACACTGGTACAATAGTAAAAACAAATCCAAGAAAGTTAATTGACTATGTTGGAACACAGTTACATGAATGGGATGATAGAGATGATAAAACGGCAACAAGAAACAATTTACAATTTAACAGTAATCAAAACCCAGAATGGCAAGTAATTACAAGTGATAAAGTGTTACAAGATGGATTGGTAAATAAGGCATATGAAACAAGTATAAATAAATATACAAAAGACCATATAATTGTAACAGAAGCCATATCTAAAGACCTTATTCCATTAATTGCAGATACTTCGGAAGCAAAAAATCAGATTGCAAATAAATTTAAAGAAGATCCAATGCATGCACTAGAAACTGTAAATGCATCACAAAGTGTGAGTGGAGTTCAATTAATATTAACTCAAATGATAACACAAGATAATACAAATGATGACAAAACTTACAACAATATGGTAGAACTTGTAACAACTAAGAATACAGTCGGAAGAAAGATGGCATATTCAGTTGTTGGTAACCAAGACCCAACAACAGAACCATACGAAATAGACGCAGATGATTCTCAAGATGTTGTAATTTTACCACCATTTGGAAATACACCAATATTCTATGTATTAATAAGTGCAGTAGCATTCATATTAATAGCAGGTATTACTATAACAATAGTTGTATTAAAAAAGCATAAATAGAATAAATAAAATTCTAATTATTAAGATGAAAACTTGATAATTAGAATTTTTTTTGCCGAACAAGTGAAAAACCTAGGGAAATATATATAGTAGAAATAATAATAAATTAACATAAAAACATACAAACTGCAAAAAGCTTGAAATAAGCGGGAAAAATTAATTACTTTTAGAAGTAAAAATAATTATAAAAAAATAAATGATTAAAAATGTAATAAAAATTTAATAAATGTACTAGTAATGCCTTCCGCAAGCGGGTTTCAATTGCTTTTTTATCGTAATTTAAAGACCTATTGAAAAATATGGGAAAAAATGCAATAATATAACATGAATATTAAGATTACATAATTTTTAAAAAAGTTAAAAAAACATTGAAAAATAAGCAAAAATAGAGTATAATTAGTTATAGTGAAATTTTTAAGGAGGAGCAAAGATGCAACAAAAATTAATTAAAGTAATTGCGATGCTATTAACTACAACAATATTGTATGCCAATTCAGCAACAGTAGTAAGCTATGCGGCAGACAATTTTTTAAGTGCAAAAGCATTAGAAAATCAAGGAACATCAACTACAAATGAGAATGTAGAGTTTGATGTTTATTATGATGGAGGAAAACATACTGTTTCAGCAGATGTTAATGCAGAAGATACGAAATTAAATATTGCATTAAAAGTAAAAAAGGCTGGATATCTAAAAGATGCAGTAGTAGACTTCTCAGACACAAACTTTAAAATTGCAAAAACAGAAGAATCTGATAACATTCAAGCAGTAGATGCAGAAAACAAAAAAATAAGCTTTAACCAAATAAACAATGGCGAGAATGTAACAGAAACAATAAACATAGCATTAGACAAAAAAGATGAAATAAGTGAAGATATGTTTGACAGAGATAATACAATAAAATTTACTGGAACATATGTAAATGCTAAAGGTGAAGAAGTTGCAGTTAAGAAAGATATAGTAGTTCACACAAGCTGGACAGCATCAACTGCAAAAGCTAAGTTGGATTATGAAATTACAAAATACATTCCATATTCAGCAAACAATGTAAGCAAGCTAATCACTCAAGGCAAAATTACATCATATGTTGAAAACAGCGTGTTACCAATAAAGAATACAAACATAGAAGTCAATGCTCCAAAAATTAATAATAAATACCCAGAAGCAGTTACAGTAGTTGCAAACTCTACAAATGCAACAAATGGAGATGCAAACGGAGATAACTTCTCTAAGAATAACTGGTCATATGATAGCACAACTGGAAAAATAACAATTACAGTAAATAACAATGCTGTAAATGGAAAAATCCAATGGGCTAAAAATACAACAGATGAATTTATAGTAACATACATATATTCATCAGATGTATATGAGGCTGTAAAAGATTCAGTTACAAGAGTTACATATGATGCAAGCTCAAGTATGAACTTATATGTACAAAGTGGAGTAAACAAAGTAAGTGCACATGTAGATGGATACGAAGATCAAACTAAAAAAATAGGAGATATAGTAGAATTTACATCTAATGCAACACAAAGCATAAGCAAAGGTTACATATATAATAACAAAAATGCTGCAGACGAAAATAAAAAGGAAACAGAATATGTGGCACAGTATACAGCCCATGTTTCATATGCAGATGTAATAGATGCAATAGTATTAAAACAAGATGTTGACCAATTTGTAACTGCAAATGGAAGCGAACAATCAACAACAGTTGGTGGAGTAAATTATGCTTACAACAAAACACTAGCAATATCAAAACAAGAATTTGATAAAGTGTTTGGGGAAAATGGTGAAATTACTATTTTAAATGAAGCAGGAACAACACTTGCAACAATAAACAAAGATACAGAAGTAAAGAACAATAGAATAGAAGTAAACTTAGTACCATTTAAAACAAATAGTATAACAATAAAAACATCAAAACCACAAGCAGAAGGAAATGTTATATTCGAAATAACAAAAGCTTTAGCTAAAAATATTGAATACAGTACAAGCCAATTAAAAAGTTTTACACAAATAAAAACATCTGTAACAGGAAAAGCAAAAAATTCTGATATAGATATTGTTAGTACAGAAAGTACAAAAAATGTTGATTTAACAGAACCAACACAAAAAGCAAGTATAACAACAAGTAATAATAGATTATCTACAATAGTAAAAAATGAAAATGTAGAAATTAAAATTACACTAGAAAATGACAGCGCAGACGACACTATGTATACAAACCCAAAAATTAAAATTACATTTCCAGAAAATATAGAAACAATCAATGTGAAAGATTGTAAAGTATATTTCGATGATGAGTTAGAAATTGATAATGATTCAATAAAATCATACGAAAACAATGATGGAACAAAAACTTTAGAATTTAAATTAAAGGGTACACAAACAAAATATAATAATGCTGCTGCAAAAGGTGCAACAGTTGTATTAACAACAGACATTACATTAAATACATTAACACCAACAACAAATACACAAATAACAGCAGAAATAACAAATGGAGATTCAACAGTAACAAATGTATCAACAGATGTTAAATACATTGCTCCTTCAGGAGTTGTAACAACAAACTCAATGACAGGATACAATGGAGATGAAAAAATAGAAGTTATTAATGGAGAATCTCAAAAAGCCTTAATACCAACAAAAGCAGAACAAAAAGAAGTTACATACACAATGAATGTAATAAACAATTATGAAAACACACTAGACCATGTTGTGGTATTAGGAAGAACACCATTTAAAGATAACAAAGATGTATCAACATCATTAAGTTTAGGCTCAAATATTACAATGCCACTTACATCTGGACTAACAGTAACAGGAGTAGATGCTTCAAAAGTTACAATATATTATTCAGAAAATGGAGAAGCAACAACAGACCTATCTAATTCACAAAATGGATGGACAACAAGTGTAACAGATTATACAAAAATAAAATCCTACATGATAGTGTTAAATGAAGATTATGCAATGAATGGTGGAGACACATTCACATTTACATACAAAGCAACATTACCTGCAAACTTAGATTATGATCAAGAAGTATATGAAAATTATGGAGTATTCTTCAACAATAATAAAACATCTGGAACAATTACAGATAAAGCAATAGCAACAAAAATAGGTTTTACAACAGGAAGTATTGCTAAATTAGATGCAAAATTAACATCAACAATAGGAGAAGGTGCAAGCGTAAAATCTGGAGAAATACTTGAATATGAATTAACAATAAATAATACTGGAGCAATAGACGCAGAAAATACTAAGGTGGAAATAAAATTACCACCAGAATTAAGCTTCATTCCAAATGAAGGTGATAATTATACTTTTAAAACGATTGAACCACCAATTGATGATACAGATACTCCTGACTTAAACGATAAAGAGAATACTGAAATTAATGGAGACGACTACAATTCTTTGTTGGAACTTGCAAATAAATTAATGCAAGAAGATAATAAATACTTAGAAGATCAATATGCATCAATTTTAGTACTTGATTTAGGGAAAATTAATGCAAATTCTACAACAAAGAAAACTTTAAAATTTACTGCAAAAAGTTATGAAAATGTAAAAGTTGAGGTCAAGGCATCTGTAAGTTACGATAATGCTGAACCAATAGTAACAAATACAATATCAAATATAATAAAAAAGGTTAGCTTTAATACACAAATTGTATCGAAGTATACAAGCCGTAAAGAGGGAGAAAATTATTCTTTCCAAATCACATTACAATCGTCTCAAGATAGTTATAGTGATGAATATGGAAGTGAAGATAACAATAGAAAAAATACAGTTGTAACATTTAATTTGCCAGATGAATTAGAATATGAATCTATTCAACTTACAAAATTAAATGAAGATACAGCCCAATATGATGATATTACATCAACTACAAATGTAAAGGTAAAAGGTAAAAAAGTTACAGTTAACATTGGAGAGGTTGATGGAGAAAGAGGAAAAATTTTAACTGTAAATGCAAAGGTAGGGAAACTTTCAGATGGAGTATACAAAAAGGATGTTACTGTAACAAGTAATGTAAAAGCTGAAGGAACAGAAACAGAAAATATTAAAGATATATCTGTTACAATAAATAAACCAGGAATAAGTATTGCACAAACCGCAAATATTCCTGAAGGAACAACAATATCAGCTGGCGAGGACTTTGTATATACATTTACGGCACAAAACTTATCAGACATATATTTAAATGATGTTGAATTTACAGATGCAATACCTAAAGAAGTTCAGTTTAAATATATAGAAATTATATACGAAGATGGAACAATTAATAATGAAGTGGACATTAATGGAGACGGAAGTATAAATGCAAAATTCTACTTGTTAGCAGGCCAAAAGATAACAATTAACGTTCATGTTGCTGCAAATTCAATTGATAATGATACAGATATATCTAATAAAGCAAAATTTGTGCATGAAGATATAGGAGAAGTTGAAACGAATACAATATCACACTCAATAAAACACTTTGAGAAAACAGATGTAAACGTAGATCCTGATGATAACAATAAAGAAACAAGAAAAGTAATAGGAACTGTATGGATTGATACTAATAAAGACGGAGTAAAAGATGCAAATGAACAAAGAGTTTCTGGAGTTAAAGTTTTATTATTGGATAATAGCACAAGTAATATAGCAATAAGTTCAAACAACGAACAATGTATAACAACAACAGGAACCGATGGCTCATATATGTTCAACAATGTACCGCAAGGTAAATATAGTGTAATATTCTTCTACGATTCAGCAAAGTATAGTCCTACAACTTACCAAAAATCTGGTGTAAATGATGAGCAAAATTCAGATGCAATAGATAAAACTGTCAACTATGAAGGAAAAGACCAAATAGCAGCAGTTACAGAAGAAATAGTATTATCAGATACAAACAAATTTAATATTGACTTAGGTATAGTTGAAGATGCAAAATTTGATTTGAAACTTGACAAAATAGTACAAGCTATAACAGTAAATAATGGAAAAAACACAACAGAGCATGTTTATAATAGCAAACTTGCAAAAATAGATTTCGAATCTAAATATGCAAAAACATCATCAATGGTTGTTGAATATAAATTCACAATTACAAATGAAGGTGGAATTGCAGGATATGTAAAGAAACTAGCAGATTACTTGCCAGAAAAATTAAAATTTAATTCAGAACTTAATAAAGACTGGTATGAAGGTAAAGATGGAGTAATATATAATGCTTCACTTGCAAATACAATAATTAATCCAGGAGAGAGTAAAGAAGTAACATTAATATTAACAAAAAATATGAATGGTGATAATGACTTTGGATTAATAAATAACTCTGCTGAAATATACGAAACATCAAATGACTACGGTGCACTAGATGTTGATTCAACACCAGGAAACAAAGCAACAAATGAAGATGACTACTCAACAGCAAATGTATTAACATCTGTAAAAACAGGTGATATTGTAATTTACACTACATTAATAGTAACAATAATTGCAATAGTTGGAGTAGGAATTTATATGATAAAAAAGAAAGTATTAATATAGAAAGGAGATAGTAAGATGAAGAAAAATAAAACATTAAAAAAATGTTTAATAACAACAATTGCAACAGCGACAATTTCATTAGCTGCATTGTTTTCGGCAAGTAATGTTTCTTTGGCATACGGAACTTGGCAAGGAAATGAAAATAGTGGTATGCCATCACTAAGCTTTAGCCCATCTGGATTATTTCCTCAAATATTAAAACAGAGAACGTTTACAGGTGATGCGGATAATCAATTCCCATACAAAGCATGGACAACAGAAATGAGTACAGGAACAGTATACTGTAATGATGCAGGAAAAGCAGTAAGGTTTGGAAAATATGATTATAAAAGATATTATATGGATGAAGTCGGGTATACAACAAGCAATGGATATGGGTATATAGACTTTGAAAACAGAATGAAATATGTACTAAAGAAGGCGGCTAGAGCTAAAGCCCTTGCAAATGGTGGTGTTATGAGAGAAACAACAGCAACTGTCAGCAACATATCATATACTCAATTTAGAGGACCAACAGATGATCTAACAAGGTGGGCTATTGAAAAAGATAAGCCAATGCTTGCATCTGCTATTATAAGTAATGGAGGATATTCGAAGTCATATGCTATAGTAAAGCAGAGAGCTGAGCAAATTATTGGAAAAATATTTGACAAACTAGGTAAATGGGAGACTCCAGAAGACACTGAGGATAAAACTACAAACCCAGAAACTAGCCAAAGTGGTTGGAACGGAGATGCTATATACGGACCGGAAGTTGTTATAATGGAAACAAAAGATAGAACTCAAGACCATTATAAAAAAGTAGGTTCAACAGAAAAAGAAAAAAATACTCAATTAGCATTTGTTTTAACAACTATGGAAAATGCTTATTCGGGTGCAACTGGATCAATACATAATAGATATTCTTTATCAGATATTCAAACAGCACACTGGAAAGTTGCTGATTTGGATGGTGTTATACCAGATGGAGGACATTTAACTGCAAAGGGTTTAACATTGTATAGTAAAGCATTATCTTACCAAAATTTCTTGGATAATTATATAAATGGAAATGGTTATAAAGCCCAGATACATGGTGTGGCAAATAATTCTTATGCTTTTGGAGCTAAGAGTGAAAAACAAGATACACAAAATACAGTAAATGATCCATTAGCAGAGGCTCAAGTAATTGTTAATCAAGCAACTAAGAGTTATATTGTTGGACCTTTAAGTGTAACATACCCATACTATGAAGATATTTCATATATGAAGGCAATATATTTGGTAACAGATAAGGGAACAGATAATGAAAAAACATTAGTTTATGATGAAAATACAGATGATTTTGAAATAGAATTTATAGGTGAAACAAAATCTGGATCAAACGGGTTAAAGAAAAAATATCCTGCTTCTGGTGCTAAATTCTATGTGAAATTTTCAGCTGAAAAAACAAATTATCCAAAGACAGTTAACATGTATGTTGACCTTGAATATTTAGAGAAAACAACGGCTACATTCAATATTCTTGATACTAAAGCTAATGTATATCAATATATTGGATATGTAGCAAGAGGTGGCAAATACCAAATGAGAGAGGCTTTTGGTACTGGAAAAATTGATTTTACATATTATACATATGATGGAAACATAGGACAAATACCAATTATAACTCCACATCGTGATAGTATTACTATTGATAGTTTTAGCTCGTTTGTTGGTGTTGTATTAGTACAACCATTTGTACAAATGAGTGTTAAGCCGGTAAGAACTTTACGAGCACAACAATTAAGAGCATCATTAGACGGAAGCAGAACATACAATGTATATACAGCAACTGTAAGCGGAAAACCAGATAGTAAGAAGCCAGACATACCAGATACACCAGACATAGACATTCCAATTAATTTAACATTCGAATTAGGCGGAAGAGTTTGGGTAGATAATAGAACTGGAAAAGAAAACAAGTATGATGGAGTATTTAATAAAGAAACAGACACGCCAATGTCAAATGTAAAAGTTTCACTATACCAAGTATCTGGATTAGATGGAAATCAATCAGGCAAATTTATTGCAGCAACAACAACAGATAATAATGGAGAATACTTATTCCAAAATCAAAATGCAATGTACCAATACTATGTAAAATTCACATATAATGGTCAATATTATCAACCAACAGTTTATAATGTAAACAGACAAGATTCAAACTGGGATAATACATCAAAAGGCTTAGACATATTAAAAGAAAGAGATACTTTCAATGCAAGCTTTAGAGAAATTGGTTCAGCACCAAAGAATACAGTTACAACAAACAATCCGAGTGAAATGCATACAAGAGATGAACTTGAAGAAGCTGGAACAATTGATAAGTTTGGAAACATAAATGGAGAAGTAAGTTCAAATGGAGAAAGAAAGTCTAAAGACGAATATGTAAATCAATCTATGATGGATGCATATACGTGTAATGGTACTTCAACTAAGGACTTATACCCAGGATTCCAAGTATTTGTAACAGAGGATTTCTTAAATGCAAAATCAAATACTGCACAAATATTAAAATTTGTAGCGGCACAAAAAATTGAAACATTGTACAAGAATCCAGATGTAATGCATCATATTAACTTAGGATTAGTTCTAAGAGAACAATTAGACTTAGCCTTAAGAAAAGATGTATACAAAGCAACATTAGAGATTAATGGAAAAACACAAGTGTATACATATAATAAGAGAGATGGATTAGAAACAGACGCAGCTGGAAACTCTTACTGGGAGGTCAAGACAAGACTTTCAGACGCAAGTTACTATGGAAATGATTATTCAAGAGAGCTATACAGAGAAGATTATGATTACAAAGTAGATAATTATTCAATAGTAGATAATGCTACTACATTAGAAAATTTAGGATTATCTGAGGATTCTGAATTGAAAGTATATGTAACATATAAATTTACAATACGTAATAGGTCAGAAAACATAGCAGCAGCTGTAACAGAAGTTGTTGATTACTACGATACGGATTACAAATATGTACAAAACCGCTCATATTTAGGAAATAAGGACGGAAAAAAGATTGGAAATGTATATTTGAAAGATACTAGTAGATATGGAGTAGAAACTCAAACTACAATAGCCGGATATAAGAACTTATATATTACAGGTGATCAAAGCTACAGTAATGCAACAAATGATGCTGTAACAAGCAACATGTTCCCATTATCAGACCCAGATGACAACAAAGATGTATACTTCTATGTAACATTTGAGGTAAGAAAGAATAATGGAAATATAATTCTAGATGAAGATGTTGCAAGTGGAACAGCCAAGGGTGTTGGTAAAGAAAACATTGCGGAAATTAATGGTTACAAATCATACTATGGCCAAAAAGCAAAAGCTCCAAATACAGGCAATTCACAAACACAACAAGAATATAAGACAGGAGATATAGCAGGTATAGCAGATTGCAACTCTACACCAGGTAACCTAAACCCAACAGATGTACCAAAAGACGGAGTAATCAAGTATGAAAACTTCGAAAATGATACAGATAAAGCTCCAAATATTAGAATTATCTTAAACAGAGATAACTTAAGAACAGTAGAAGGAACGGTATTTGAGGATACTAGAAATGTAGATGAACAAAATGCAAGAGTCGGAGATGGACTAAAAGACAATGAAACTGGAATAAACGGTGTAAGAGTACAATTAGTTGAGTTAAGACAAGGAAAAGACGGAAAAACATATGAGTATATATGGAAAGAAGTTCTTTCTGGAAACACTGATTCAACAACACCAATTATAAACAACAGTGGTTTAGTACCAAATTATACAATAGACACTGCTAACGCTGATGGAAAATACAAATTTACATCATTTGCACCAGGTGACTACATTGTAAGATTTATATATGGTTCTGGTGAGAGCACAGTTCTTGGAACAACGTATACAAATTATAACAATGGAAACGAAGAAGAAAATCCTGTAACAAACTTATATGCTTTACAAGAAGGATATAATAAGAAAACAGAAGGAAGTGGATACTCTGCTTCATCTGCAAATATTGGATTAAACAAGAATTCTTATAATGGTCAAGATTACAAATCAACTTCATATCAAGTTGGTGTAAACAATGGCTCAGGAGCATACACAAACAACACAACAGGCTCATATCAATATAACTTTAGAGAAGCAGACAAAGGTCAATACTCAGATGCTAAAGATATAATGAATAAGAACGAAAACGTTGTAAATATTGCACCAAACAGAGATTGGTTAGTAAACCAAGGTTGGGTAACAGATACAGACAACGGAACAAATTGCAACAATGCAAGAAAGACCGTTGAAGCGTACTCTAATGGAGATATGACAAACCACTTAGCAGAAATATTAGCTTCTTATGAAAGCATACCAGAATATAATGGTACAAAATATACTGCAGAAGAAATGAAAAACTTGTTAAATGAATTTATGAAAAATACATATATGATTGCAGAATCTGGGAAAATAGATGTGAACTTCGAATATAACAGAAATGGTGAAGAACCTGGAGTAACAAATACATCTGGTACAGGACATGACAATATAGGTAAAGAAAATTATCAAATGGCTGGCTACTACGTATTAAAAGACTTAGATTTAGGTTTAGTACAAAGACCAAAGGCACAGCTTAAAGTTACAAAACAAATTACAAATGTTAAATTAACACTTGCAAACAATAGCACATTATTCGATGCATCGGCTAGAGCAACAAACGTATTATGGATAAATCATGTAGCTCACGGACAGGATACAGAAAATGAGTATAGCACAAACAAGAACTACAACAATAGTTTAATGCTAAACCCAGTAGTAAGACAAAATTCTACAAATAAAGGTAAAGTACAACTTACAATGGATGAAGAATTGATGCATGGTTCAACACTTCAAATAACATATGCTATAACAGTAGCAAACGTTGGTGAAGTTGACTATAATGAAGAACAATTCTACTACACAGGAAAAGTTGCAGATACAAGCACAATAGTAAAAACAGATCCAAAAATTTTAGTTGACTATGTTGGAACACAAGTAAATGATTACAATTCAAACGATGATAACACGTCAACAAGAAATAACTTACAATTTAACAAGGCTCAAAACCAAAATTGGAATACAATTTCAAGTGCAGACTTGTTAAACAATGGATTGTTAAATACTGGATTAAAAGATAATGTTAATAAGTATACAGACGGTCACATTATAACAACAACAGCTGCTTCGAAAGGTTTAATACCAGTAATTGCAGACCAAAGAAATGTAAAAGACAAAATTGCCAAAGCATTTAAAGATGACCCAATGAACGCATTAAACACTGTAAACAGTACACAAAGTGTAAGTGGAGTACAATTAATATTAACACAAATGATTACTCAAGACAGTAGTAGTGATGACAGAGTATACAACAACATGACAGAACTTGTAACAACACAAAATACAGTTGGTAGAAAAATGTCATACTCAGTTGTAGGTAACCAAGACCCAACAATGGAACCACGCGAAATAGATGCAGACGATTCTCAAGAAGTAGTAATATTACCTCCATTTGGTAACACACATCTATTCTATGTATTAGGCGGAGCAATAGCCCTAATCTTAATCGCAGGAATAACAATAACATTGGTAGTATTAAAAAAGAGAAAATAATCTAAACAATAAAAATTAGAGATATGTGAAAACATGTCTCTAATTTTTTTACTATATAGAGTTGTTTGGAATTTATTTGATACGATTAATTAGTCTGACTTAAAAATTATTTTTGATATAGGAATTATAAAACGATTTAAAACTTCTTGAACCATGAACAACAAAATGTATGTAAACTGTTTTTGAATCTTCAGAAATATCATAAACTATTCGATACTTTTTATAAATGAGTTCTCGTAAATGTTTATCTGGAAGTTCGGGAACATATCTACCTAAATATGGAGCTTTTTCCAACTCATATATGCGAGAATATATGTTTTCTGAGGTTTCATTCGCATATTTAATAGAGTCATGTGATATATATTCAAAAATAGAATCTATATCTTCATGAGCCTCATTTGACATGAAAATTTGCATATTTTTTCCTCATCCTTTCTTTAGATTCTTCAATAGACATTACTCTACCATTTTTTATATCATCTTTACTTTTTTGTAATTTCGAATGTAGATATAAAGTATAAACTGCATCGTCCCAAGTTGTATTGTCAGGTAAAGTATTGACTGTTGCAAGAATTTCTTGCTTTTCATTAATCATAAATTTCACTATCCTTTCTTAAAAAATCTAATAATAGTATAACACGAATATATTAAAAATACTATGCTTTTTGATTTTTATTTTCAAATTCAAAACGAGAAAACAAGTGATACCATTTTTGAAAGCAAGACCCGAGTTCGCCTTTTGAGGAGTCCGAAGGAGCTCCGACTAAGAACAATGTGTCGAGACTAAAAAACGGTATTATTAGTTTTCTTTTTATGTACGAAACAATAGAAAGTTTTTCTAAATTTTTCATATTTTCTATTGACATAAACATACCAAAAATTGTATAATTAGTATAGTGTTGATAATATGGAATATTTTCAACAAAATTTAAATTTTATTAATCTCCAACGAGATAGCAAGGGTGGTTAATATTAATAAATTAGTAATCAAAAGTACTAAATAAAATAGGGAACATACAAAAGAACTAATTGACAAAAACAGCATAGATTGTCAATAGGTTTTTTGTTGTCTTTTTATGTTATTGATAAATTATCAAAAAAGAGGAATTGTTTTAGAAAATACTAGTAAAAAGCAAGCTTAAAGGAGCAGTGAGCAAGCAATTTACAAAGTGGCTAAAAACAAGAAGGACTTTTTTGAAATCTTATATATTTCAAATTCTGCTTTAATTTTTATTATGAGGTGAGTAACTTTGAATCTAAAAGAAGTAAAACACGAAAAATGCACAAGAAAATCTTTTTCTAAGATAGGTGATTTCGTAGAAATGCCTAACTTAATTCAAGTACAAAAAGATTCTTATAATTGGTTTATAGAGGAAGGTTTAGGCGAAGTATTAAAAGATATTTCTCCAATAGTTGACTACTCTGGAAACTTAGTACTTGAATTCTTAGACTATCACATGGAAGAAAAAACAAAGTACACAATGGAAGAGGCAAAAGAGAGAGACGCTACATATTCAACAAGATTACATGTTAAAGTTCGTCTTATCAACAAGGAAACTGGTGAAATTAAAGAGCAAGAAATCTATTTAGGCGATTTCCCAGTAATGACAGACAGTGCAACATTTATTATCAATGGAGCAGAGAGAGTAATTGTAAGCCAATTAGTTCGTTCTCCATCTTGTTACTATGCACAAGACTACGACAAAACAGGAAAGAGAATCTACACATCTACTGTTATGCCTATAAGAGGTGCATGGTTAGAATATGAGACAGATGGAAATGATATTTTCTATGTAAGAGTTGATAGAACAAGAAAATTACCTGTTACATCTTTATTAAGAAGTATAGGATTTGTAACAGATGAGCAAATATTAGACCTATTTGCAAATGATCCAAAAATCAAGGCAACTCTTGATAAGGACACAATAAAAACTCAAGATGAAGCAATAATTGAAATATATAAGAAATTAAGACCAGGGGAACTTCCAACAGCTGATGCTGCTAGAAACTTATTTGATGGTTTATTCTTCGATAACAGAAGATATGATTTAGCAAAAGTAGGAAGATACAAATTTAATAAAAAATTATGCTTAGCAACTAGAATAACAGGACAAGTTGCTTATGATGATATAGTAGATCCATCAACAGGTGAAGTTTTAGCAGAAAAGAATACAAGAATTACTGCAGAAGCCGCAGAAGCTATTCAAGATTCTGGAATTAATATAGTAGATGTATTAGTTGATGACCAAAAAGTAAGAGTAATAGGAAATGGAATAGTAAATATCCACAAAATGTTACCAAATGTGGATTTATCTGACCTTCACTTCAAAGAAGGAGTTAATTACAATGTATTAAAATCTATAATGGATACAACTCCAGACGAGAAATTACATGATGTAATTAAAGAAAGATACAACGAATTAGTTCCTCTAACAATCACAACAGAGGATATGATTGCATCTATCAGTTACCTATTAAATCTAGATTATGGAATAGGAAAAGTTGATGATATAGATCACTTAGGAAACAGACGTATTAGATGTGTTGGTGAGTTACTACAAAACCAATTCAGAATTGGTTTAACAAGACTTGAAAGAGTTGTTCGTGAAAGAATGACAATACAAGACTTAGACTCTGTAACACCACAAACATTAATCAATACAAAACCTATTACATCATCAATAAGAGAATTCTTTGGAAGCTCTCAATTATCACAATTCATGGATCAAACAAACCCATTATCAGAGCTTACTCATAAGAGAAGAATTTCTGCATTAGGACCTGGAGGTCTTTCTCGTGAAAGAGCTGGATTCGAGGTTCGTGATATTCACTATACTCACTATGGTAGACTATGCCCAGTTGAATCTCCAGAAGGACCAAACATTGGACTTATCTCTGCACTTTCATCATTTGCTATGATAGACGAATATGGATTTGTAGAAACACCATATAGAAAAGTTGATAAAGAAACAGGTAAATTAACAGATATAGTTGATTATATGCCTGCTGATGAAGAAGATAAATATACAATTGCACAAGCATCAGAACCAGTAGACGCAGAAGGCAGATTCGTAAACAAAATGGTAAAAGTAAGACGTAGATCTGAAATTACAGAGGTTAAGGCAAGCGAAGTAGACTATGTAGATGTTTCACCAAAACAATTAGTTTCTGTTGCTGCTGCCATGATACCTTTCTTGGAGCACGATGATGTTAAGCGTTCTCTAATGGGATCTAACATGCAACGTCAAGCAGTTCCACTTTTAATACCAGAGTCTCCAATAGTTGGAACAGGTATGGAATACAAAGCTGCACGTGATTCTGAAACAACAGTAACTGCTAAAAATGAAGGTATTGTTGAAAAGGTTACAGCTGACGAAGTACAAGTAAGAAATAAGAAAAATGAGATAGACCATTACAGACTACGTAAATTCAAGAGAACAAATGGTGGTACATGTATTAACCAAAGACCAGTTGTTCAAAAGGGTGAAGTAGTTAAAGCTGGAGACATCCTAGCAGATGGACCAGCTACAAAGAATGGTGAAATGGCATTAGGAAGAAACGTAATTATAGCATTCTCTACATGGGAAGGTTACAACTACGAGGACGCCGTATTAATAAGCGAAAGACTTGTTAAAGAAGATGTGTACACATCAATCCACATCGAAGAATATGATTGTGAATGTCGTGATACAAAATTAGGTCCAGAGGAAATTACAAGAGATATTCCAAATGTTGGTGACGACGTATTAAAAGACCTTGATGAAAACGGTATTATAAGAATAGGTGCAGAAGTAAGACCTGGAGATATATTAGTTGGTAAAGTTACTCCAAAGGGAGAAACAGAGCTAACAGCAGAAGAAAGATTACTTCGTGCAATATTTGGTGAAAAATCTAGAGAAGTTAGAGATACATCACTTCGTGTACCACACGGAGAAGCTGGAACAATAGTAGATATCAAGATATTTACTAGAGAAAATTCAGAAGAACTAGCTCCTGGAGTAAACCAAGTAATTAGATGTTATATAGCAACAAAGAGAAAAATATCAGTTGGTGATAAAATGGCTGGACGTCATGGTAACAAAGGTGTTATTTCAAGAATATTACCAGAAGAAGATTTACCATTCTTACCAGATGGTACACCAGTAGATATAGTTCTTAACCCAATGGGTATACCTTCTCGTATGAACTTAGGACAGGTTCTTGAAGTTCACTTAGGTATGGCTGCTCGTGCATTAGGCTGGAAAGTCGCAACACCAGTATTCGATGGTGCAAAAGACTATGAAATTGAAGACTTGCTAGAAGAAGCAGGACTACGTCGTGATGGAAAAACAATTCTATACGATGGAAGAACTGGAGAGCAATTCATTAAACCAATTACAGTTGGTGTTATGTATATGATGAAACTACACCACTTAGTTGATGATAAGATACATGCTCGTTCAACAGGACCTTACTCATTAGTTACACAACAGCCTTTAGGTGGTAAAGCACAATTCGGTGGACAACGTTTCGGAGAAATGGAAGTTTGGGCATTAGAGGCATATGGTGCTGCATATTCACTACAAGAAATGTTAACTGTTAAATCAGATGATGTTGTAGGACGTGTTAAGACATATGAAGCTATTGTCAAAGGGGAAAACATTCCAGAGCCAGGCGTTCCAGAAGGATTCAAAGTTCTTGTAAAAGAATTAGAAGCTTTAGGCTTAGACATAAGATTGTATACACATGATAACAAGGAAGTTGAGCTTAAAGAAGATATAGACGATTCTACAAGCTTTAGTAATATAGAAAATAAATCTCTACATGAAGAAAATGTTGTAGATGAAAATGAATTATCAGATGGATACACAGAAGAATCATCAGATGACGAAGATTCTGAAGATGACAAATTATTTGATGACCTAGATGATGAAAACGATGACATCATACTAGATGATGATTCAAGCATCTTAGAAGATGAAGATTTTAATGATGACGATGAGTAAAACTAAATAGGTACTTTTAATTCCAAGGGGGAAAAAATAGTGGATGAATTAGAAAATTTTGATAAAATGAAAATTGGCATAGCATCTGATGAGAAAATAAGAGAATGGTCACATGGAGAAGTTAAAAAACCAGAGACTATCAATTATAGAACATTAAAACCAGAAAAAGATGGTCTATTCTGTGAAAGAATATTTGGACCAACAAAAGACTGGGAGTGCCATTGTGGTAAGTACAAAAGAGTAAGATATAAGGGAATAGTTTGCGATAGATGTGGCGTTGAAGTTACAAAATCTAAAGTAAGAAGAGAGAGAATGGGGCACATAGAGCTTGCTGCCCCAGTAGCTCATATCTGGTATTTCAAAGGAATACCAAGCAGAATAGCTTTAATGTTAGATGTTTCACCTAAAGCCTTAGAGAAAGTTATATATTTTGCATCATACATAGTAACAGATAAAGGTACATCAACATTAACAAAAGGACAAATACTTTCTGAGAAAGAATTTGTAGAGGCTCAAGAAAAATTTGGTAGAGATTCATTCAAAGCAGAAATGGGTGCAGAACCAATAAGAAAATTACTATCAGAAATTGATGTTGATAAATTATCAGAGAAATTAAAGAAAGAACTTGAAAAGGCTAGCGAACAAAAAAGAGCCAAATTGGTAAAAAGATTAGATACAGTTGAATCGTTCAAACTTTCAAACAATAGACCAGAATGGATGATAATGCAAGTTGTACCAGTTATACCACCAGACTTAAGACCAATGGTTCAATTAGACGGTGGAAGATTTGCAACATCAGACTTAAACGATTTATATAGAAGAGTTATAAACAGAAATAACAGATTAAAGAGATTACTAGAACTTGGAGCTCCAGAAATAATCGTTAGAAACGAAAAGAGAATGCTTCAAGAATCAGTAGATGCTTTAATAGATAATGGAAGACGTGGAAGACCTGTTACAGGTGCTGGAAACAGACCACTTAAATCATTATCAGACATGTTAAAAGGTAAACAAGGTAGATTCAGACAAAACTTACTAGGAAAACGTGTTGACTATTCAGGACGTTCAGTTATAGTTGTTGGACCAGAACTTAAAATTTACCAATGTGGTGTTCCAAAAGAAATGGCAGTAGAATTATTCAAACCATTTGTAATGAAAGAACTAGTTAGCCGTGGAATAGCACACAACATAAAAAATGCAAAGAGGATGGTAGAAAGATTACGCCCAGAAGTTTGGGATATATTAGAGGATGTTATTAAAGACCACCCAGTATTATTAAACCGTGCTCCTACATTACACAGACTTGGTATTCAAGCATTTGAGCCAGTACTTGTTGAAGGTAGAGCAATAAAACTTCACCCATTAGTTTGTACAGCGTTCAATGCTGACTTCGATGGTGACCAGATGGCTATTCACTTACCATTATCACCAGAAGCACAAGCAGAAGCAAGATACTTAATGCTTTCAGAAAACAACTTGTTAAAACCACAAGATGGTAAGCCAGTAACAACTCCTACACAGGATATGATTTTAGGAAGTTACTTCTTAACAATGGATGTTGATGGAGAAAAAGGCGAAGGAACATACTTCTCATCTCCAGAAGAAGCAATAATGTCACTTGCAAACAACGATGTAACAATGCACTCTAAGATTTTCGTAAGAAGAACTAAGATTGTAGACGGTGTAGAAAAACATGCAAAAGTTGCTACAACACCAGGTAAGATAATATTCAATAGAGGAATTCCTCAAGATTTAGGATTTATTGATAGAAGTAAGCCAGAAAATGAATTTGAATATGAAATAAATGGAGTAGTATCAAAGAAAAACTTAGGAAAGATTATAGGAAAATGTATTTCTGTACATGGTCTAAGCAGAACAGCAGAATTACTAGACTATATTAAATCTACAGGTTACAAATATTCTACATTAGGTGCTGTAACAGTATCTATAGATGATGTTAAGGTACCACCACAGAAAAAGGAAATAATTGCAAAAGCTCAAGCAGATGTTGATAACATATTAAAACAATATGGACGTGGATTAATTACAGATGATGAGAGATACAGCGAAGTAATCAAGATTTGGGAAAAAGCTACTGATGATGTTAAAAATGCAATGAGAGACAACTTTAGTAAAGAAAACCCAATGTTCATGATGTCAGACTCTGGAGCCAGAGGTAACCTAGACCAGTTAAAGCAAATTGCTGGTATGCGTGGACTTATGGCTAGTACAACTGGTAAAACAGTTGAAATCCCAATCAAATCATCATTCAGAGAGGGACTTGACGCATTAGAGTACTTCATTTCTGCACACGGTGCTCGTAAAGGACTTTCAGATACAGCTTTAAGAACAGCAGACTCTGGATACTTAACAAGAAGATTGGTTGATGTATCACAAGACATAATCGTAAGAGAAGATGATTGTGGTTCAACAGATGGACTTGAAGTATATGATATAAAAGATGGAAACCAAGTAATCGAAAAAATGCAAGAAAGATTATTAGGTAGATATCCATTAGACGATATCAAAAATCCAACTACTGGAGAAATAATAGTAGACAAAAATACTCTAATTACAGAAGAATTAGCAGATAAGATAGTAGATGCAGGAATTACACATGTTAAAGTACGTAGTGTATTCGGATGTAGAACAGAACACGGAGTTTGTGCTAAGTGCTATGGTATGGGATTGGCATCTAGAAAAGAAGTTGATATAGGAGACACAGTTGGTATAATCGCAGCTCAATCAATTGGTGAGCCTGGTACACAGCTTACAATGCGTACTATTCACTCTGGTGGTGTTGCCGGTGTTGCCGACATTACACAAGGTCTTCCTAGAGTTGAGGAGCTTTTCGAAGCTCGTAAACCAAAGGGTGTTGCTATAATTACAGAAATCGCTGGAAAAGTTTCTATAAGAGACGAAAAGAAGAGAAAAGAAGTAACTGTAACATCAAACGATGATAGCAGAACATACTTAATACCTTTCGGATCTAAACTAAAAGTTAGAGAAGGAGATGTTCTAGAAGCTGGAGACCAAATAACAGAAGGTTCTAAAAACCCAGCAGAAGTACTTGCAATTAGCGGACCACAAGGTGTATTCGAATACATCATTGCTGAAGTTCAAAAGGTTTATAGAAACCAAGGTGTTGATATCAACGACAAGCACATCGAACTTATTGCAAGACAAATGTTAAAGAAAGTTAGAGTTGAAGACAATGGAGATACAGACATGTTTGCAGGTTCTCTAGTAGACATGTATGAATTCGAAGACAAAAACAAGTTAGCCGAAGAGCAAGGATTAAGACCTGCAACAGGTAAACGTGTATTACTTGGAATAACAAAAGCTTCACTTGCAACAGATAGTTTCTTATCTGCAGCATCATTCCAAGAAACAACAAGAGTATTAACAGAAGCTGCAATAAAAGGCAAAACAGACGAATTAATAGGATTAAAAGAAAATGTTATCATTGGTAAGTTAATCCCAGCCGGAACTGGTATGAAGAGATACAAGAAAATAAGAATAAACACAGAAGAACCAGAAAACACGGCAGTAAAAGTAGAAGCAGACGAAAAAACAAAAAATGCAGAAGAAATAGTAGATGATGAGAACTTAGAAAATATAGCAGACGATGTACTTGATGAAGAAAACGTAAAAGCAAATACAGAAAATGCCGAAGCAGAAAACACAGAAACATCAGAACACATTGATAATACAGATTCAGACGAAACATCAGAAAACTAAAATTTAACATAAAGTATGTAAAATACAAAAAATAAATCTCTTACAAATATATTTGTGGGAGATTTTTTTATATAATAGGAAAGTCATAAAATTTTCTTAATATATAAAACTATATTGTGCAGAAAATTTATGAAACAAATTTCTGCAAACGAAAAAAATACTAAGAATTTTAATTTTATGAGTATTATAAAAAGCAGATTTAAAACTTAAAGTTTTCAGTTATATTATTTCATATTATAAAATTATGTTACCACATATAGTATTCGTTAAAAATATGCAATATTAGTTTGAAAAAAATTGCAACCAATATACAATATTCGTTTGGAAAAACTGCAATATATACACAATATTCGTTTGGAAAAGTTGCAATATATACATAATATTCGTTTGAAAAACTTGCATTTACTTTTGACTAATGTTATAATTAATGCTAGAGGAGGAAGTTTGTATGTTAAAAAGAAAGATATATCAATCATTAATAGAATGGAAAAAACAGACTGAAAAGATGTGCCTTGTTGTAAAAGGTGCTAGACAAGTAGGTAAAACTTTTATTATAGATAAGTTTGCAAGAGAAAATTATGAAAATTATGTATATATAAATTTTGACGAAAATCCTGGGTATAAGGTAATTTTTGATGGTGATTTAGATGTAAATAATTTAATAAAACAAATATCTTTAAGAGTGCCAAATGTAAGCCTTGTACCGCATAAAACAATTATATTTTTAGATGAAATTCAAAATTGTCCAAATGCAAGAACTGCTCTCAAATTTTTAGCATTAGATAAAAGATTTGATGTGATTGCTTCAGGTTCTTTACTTGGCATTAATTATAAAGAGGTTGAATCATTTCCAGTAGGTTATACAGAACAATTAGAAATGTATTCATTGGATTTTGAAGAATTTTTGTGGGCTAATGGAATTGAAGAACAAAGTATATTAGATGTAAAAGAATTCTTTGATAAAAAAGAAGTTGTGCCTCAAGCAATGCATGAAAGAATGATGGAATTATTTAAAGAGTACATTGTAGTAGGCGGTATGCCTAGAGTTGTCAATGATTTTGTAAAAAATCATAATTTTGCAAATGTATTAAAAATTCAAAAAGCAATTATTAGTGATTATGAAGATGACATAGCTAAATACGCAGATGGTTCAGAAAAGGCTAAAGCAAGAGCTTGCTTCTTGTCTATACCAAAACATTTGTCAAAGGACTATAAAAAATTTAGATATAGTTTAGTTATGCCAAGTGGAAGTTCAAGAAAATATGCAGGAAGCCTTATGTGGCTATATGATGCTGGAATTATAAATTTCTGTCACAATCTTGAAATACCACAGTTGCCATTAGAGGGAAATTCAAAAAGCGATACGTTTAAAGTTTATATGAGAGATACAGGCCTCCTTGTTGCTATGCTTGATGAAGGAACACAGGAAGATATTATAGATGGCAATCTTGGGATATATAAAGGTGCAATATATGAAAACATAATAGGAGATATTCTGGCAAAAAAAGGAAAAAAATTATATTATTTTGAATATAATTCTACTTTAGAAGTTGATTTCTTTATTAGATACGAAAGAGTTATTACAGCCATAGAAGTAAAATCATCAGGAAACAGTAAATCAAAATCACTAGAAACTTTAATGGAAAAATATGGCGTAAAAAAAGGAATAAAACTTGCACCATCTAACTATGGGAAAAAAGGTGAAATTGATATTTTCCCAATTTATATGGCAATGTTTTTATAAAAAATGAAAATAATTATATTAATGAACTAAACTGTATTTAATAAAGTAAGAATGTTATAAAACAAATCTCTTACGAATATATTAAAATAATTAGTATATTTGTAGGAGATTTTTATGTTTATGATTAATAAAAAAAGAATAATTTTCCTAATAATAGCAACATTTTTGCCAATCAGCGTTTTTATGCTACAAACCGCAAGTAATTCAACCAATAATAAAACACTAGAAACAATGGCAACACCGGTAAGTAGCAAAACAATAGTTATAGATGCTGGGCATGGAGGCGAAGATGGAGGAGCCGTAAGTAATAATGGGGTTGCAGAAGCTGAAATTAATTTGAAAATTGCTTTGAAATTACAGCGATTATTAGAACAAAGCGGTTCTAGTGTTATTCTTACAAGGTCTGATAATAATGCAATTTATGACATAGATAAAAAAACACTTAGGGAAAAGAAAAATTCAGACATAAAGAACAGAGTAAAAATAGGAAATAATTCGTCAGCAGATATATTTGTTAGCATACATTTAAACAAAATACCAGAAAATCAGTATTATGGCTGGCAAACTTTTTTTAAAGATGGTAATGAAGATGGAAAGAGACTAGCCAATTGTATACAGAACAATCTAAATGAAACAATACAAAATGGAAATAAGAGAACGCCACTAAAAATTAACAACGTGTATATCATAAAACATGTAGAAATACCAACTGTTATTGTAGAATGTGGTTTTTTATCAAATCCTGAAGAGGAAAAACAATTACAACAAGAAGAATACCAAACTAAGCTTGCATGGGGAATATATAACGGAATAATGGAGTATTTCTAAAACAGAATTTAATTAATAAAGTGTAAAGATTGCATTATATAAATAATTAAAGAAAAACAGCTACTTCGGGGCATAAAATAACAAAGAACTTTAGAATAATCTGTAACAATTTATACAAATTTACGAAAAACGTTGAAATTTAATTATTCTTATGGTATTCTAAATTCAGAAAATAAAGGAAGGGGGATTTAGTTATGTACGATTCTTCATATGCAGATATGGCAACATTTGCTTCAGTAGCAACATTAGCATCTTTAATAAGCACATATAGCCTTATAATTTTAGCTTTTTATGTACTTATAATAGTTGCACAGTGGAAAATATTTACTAAAGCTGGTCAAGAGGGATGGAAAGCATTAATTCCAATTTATAATGTAGTTGTTTTATATAAAATAATAGGATTATCACCATGGTTACTATTATTATATTTATTATCAGTAGTACCAGTTGTTGGATGGATTATATCAATAGCCTTATCTATAGTTTCTACGGTAAAACTAGCAAAAGCCTTTAATCAATCTACAGCATTTATATTTGGACTTTTATTCTTAAGCCCAATATTCCAAATGATATTAGGATTTGGAAAAGCAGAATATGTTGGACCTGAAAACAATACAACAAACACATCAGTGCAATAAATCTTAAACTTTATGCATATGCTTAAATAGCTTATAAAGATGAGAATTTTAGCAAACTTATTTGCATATAAAAATTTATAAAACAGATTTTATGTACAAACAATTAAAAATGATAATATTAGATTAAAATTATCCACCTAAAATGGAAAAAATGTGTATAACATTTTTCATTAGGTGGATTTTTTGAATCTTCAAAACTATAATTCCCTAGCAAAGCTCGAAAAGTAAACAAAAAATGTAACACAAATGTAATAAAATAAAGTAAATTCAATATCCGTATGCGAATATGGTTTGAATGCTGAAATACCAACATTTTCCGCCTTGAAAGACTTTTAGTTATTTACTATAATATATATAAATATAAAAAGTATAAATGTATGAAATAAAAGAAATTTACAATTTTTAACCAAATTTGTACCAAGAAGGGAGAGCAAGAATAAAAATGAGAAGAAAGGGAGTAAGAATTCTAGCAATATTTATATTGATTTGCATTAATATTAGCATTTTTTCTAGAGTAAATGCTGATACTATTAATGTTGCGCTAGAGAGTGAAGAATATGCGATTTCACAAAAAAGCTTAACAATAAGCAGAATTATACCTAAAACAGATATTGAAGAATTCAAGCAACAATTTAATTTGGAGAAAGAAAAAGTTCATGTTTATGCCAAGAATGGTACTACTGAGATGAAAAATGGAGTTATTGGAACTGGAATGAAAATTCGTTTTGATAACATAGAGAATGAGTATACTGCATGTGTTATTGGAGATATAAATAGTGATGGAGAAATTTCTCAGTATGAAATAAGTAAAGCAATAAAACATGTTGTTGGACTTGAAGCTCACCAATTATCTGGGATAAATGCAACAGCAATAGATGTTGACGGAGACGGAGAGATTACACAAAAAGATGTTAGTATTTTAATAAAATATGTTGTTTATGGAAAATTGGATATTGATGGGAAAAAGACCCCAACAGCTCCAATTATAAGTGTTTTATCTGGAGAACAAGGAAAAAATAATTGGTATACTTCTGGTGTTGAATTGCAAATAAACAAACCTGAGAAATCTCCTGTAAAAATTGAATATATGGTATTAGAGATTACTGGAACAGAAAATATTCAAGAAACACAAATTGATGATGATAAAAAGATAACAATTCAACAAGATGGAACATATGAAGTAAAAGCTTATAGTGTTTCTGTAATTGGAACAAAATCTGAGATTGCAACATTGACTGTAAAAATTAATAAAACTCCACCAATAAATGCTGAAATAGTGGCAACACTTGGAAGTGAAGATGGAACAGAATACATATTTGGAGAAACAGCTAAACAAAATATATATGTTAAGGAAAGGGATAAAATTGGAAACAAAGTAACAATTGAAGCACAAGGGGCAAATGAGCTTAAAGCAGGAACAAGTTTACCGATTGTGTTGGAAAACGAGGGAAAAACAAAATTAATTGTTTCAACCGAGAATGAAGCAGGTTTAGTAACAAAAAGAGAATATACTGCCATTATAGATAAACAAATAAAAAGACCAGGAAGTTTAACTTTGAAATTAAACGATGCAAATGGAAATGAATATAAATCTAATACTTGGACAAACCAAAATGTTTATATGGAAGTTGTACAAGGTGGTCAAAATATAGTAACAACGTTTAAGGTTGATGGAACAGTAGCCATTGAAGAAAGGTCTGAACCACTAACAATTACTCAAGAAGGATTATACACAATTACGGTTATAAATAGAGATGATGTGGGAAATGAAAGTGAAACATCATTTAAAGTAAAAATTGATAAAACAGCTCCAGCTGCGCCAGTATTACAAATTGTAAAAGGCGAAAAAGACCAAGAAGATAATGAATGGTATAAGGGAGATGTAAATCTAAAAATAATAGAATCTACAGAAGATGAAGGTGGCTCAGGTGTTAGTCACGCAACATATGAAGTAAGTGGTACAGCAAATGTACCAGAAACTAGGACAAATGGACAAGAGATGTCGATTGTAAATGAAGGAATTTATACAATTACAATATATGAATATGATGTGGCAGGTAATAAATCAGAAGGAGCTACACAGGTTATAAAAATAGATAAAACGACTCCTCAAAATATAAAATTAGTGGCAAGTCAAATAACAGGAAAAACGTTCCACATACAAGCTTCATCAGAGGAGAATTTATCAGGAACAGCAAAATATCAATTATATATAGATGGAAAATTATATAAAGAGTTAAATTCTAGTGAAAATACTGCAGATTTTGATGTAATAGAACAAAGCTCAAAAACACATCAGGTATCTATAATTATTTATGATGTGGCAGGAAATGCAAATATAGAAACAATACAAGTTAATATGGGGCGTTTAAATACAAGCGAAATTGATCATATTGAATTTGAGATAAATAGTTTTACACGTACGAATAATGGAAGTACAGTTGCCAATGGTGCAGACTTCTTAATTTCAGATACAAGTTTGTCAGATGCCTCTAAATTCATACAAGTAAATTCTGCAACAACTAATGTAAAAGGAACTATAACTGGTGATATTAAATTAGTAAGAAAAGATGGAGAAGTTGTAAATGTATTGGAATACTTTCCAGAGGGATTAAAAATAGAAGTTTCTCAATATTCAAACGGAAGTGGAACTGTATGGCAACATAATGCAAACATAAATATGCTAAATACTACAAATTCTAACCAAGGAAAAGAAGAGGGGCAGTCATATAGTTCAACAGTGGATGTATCTAATAAACAGAATAATGATAACAAATTTGAAATATCTGATGAAAAACAAAAAGGAACAAAAACATATACAAGATTTATTATAAAAAGTGTTACTTTAAATGATAAAAATATACCATTTAGAATAACAAGTAATGTAATATAAAATTAATGAAAGGAGAAAGATATGAATAAACATAAGATATTATATAAATTAATAGCAATGTTTACAATTGTTATTCTCCTTAATGCTATTAATATTAACACGACTAAAGCCATAACTATGAATGCATATCCAATGACAGATTCAAACTTTAACATATGGGGCGACAGTGTTCAAACGACATTTAGTGATAAAGGATATTTTTCGGTATTAAATGTTAATGGAACTGAAGCTAATATAAAAAATTGCTCTGGTTCATTAAATGGAGTAAGTGTTCAAACAAAACTATCATATATAAGTAATGGAAATTATGTAAAAATCTCATTTGAAGCAACAAATACATCTGGTTCAACTAAAACAATAGGAATTGCAACATATGCAGATATTCAAATTGCGGACAATGACTATGCGCCAATTACTAATTTAAGTGGTAATAGAGGTTTTACAATGACTGATGGGACAAAATACACTTTTACTTTTCTTGGCAGAAATTCATATGGTGTAACAGATGTTGATACATACTGGTTTGGACAGTTTCAATTAAGAGAAGAAAATAAATGGAATAATTCACAGACTTTTGATTATGGAAGTGAGTCTAGTAGAAAAGGAGATTCAGGAATGGCCTTTTCTTGGAAAAATAGGACTATCCAAAACGGAGAAAAACTTATTTTTTCAGTAGCTATTGGTATTGGAACGTTAAATACACCACCTACAATAAGAGTAACTAGTCAATTAAAAAATAGTTATTATCAAGGGGAAGTAGTTGATGTACAAGGCTATGTCAACGACGTTGATAATGGAGACATTGTAACAGTAAAATATGCCATAGATGGTGGAGAGGAAATGGTTATTGCCAATAATCTGAGACCAAATGGTAGTGAAAAATATTTTCATACATCATTTTCTATTCCAAATAATATATCGAATGGAAAGCATTTCTTTCAGGTATGGGCAGCAGATAGCTGCGGTAATATGTCAGTACCAGTAACTGTATATTTCAATGTTAATAAAGATGTAACGGCACCTACAGGTACACATTCAATAAATCCTACTAATTGGACTAATGGAGATGTAACTATTACATTAAATACGACTGATGATATGAGTGGTGTGAAAAGGATTAAAAAGCCAGATGGAAGTTATATTTATAGTGTATCAACTATATATGTAGTACCAGCTAATGGCTCATATACATTTGTATTAGAAGATAATGTTGGAAATACAAGAAATTATACTGTAACAATAAATAATATAGACAAAACAGCACCAACAGGAAGTTTGAGTCATAGCCCAACAAATTGGGTAAACACAGATGTAAAAATACATTGGAGTGTAGCAGATGCAAATAGTGGATTTAAACAAATAAAGTTGCCAGATGGAACAATAAAAACAACAGCAACAGGAGATTACACAGTATCACAAAATGGAACATATACATTTGTAGTATATGATGTAGCAGGAAATACATTAACATTACAAGAAACAGTAACAAATATTGATAAAACACCGCCAACGGGAAGCTTGAACCATAATCCAACTGACTGGGTAATAGACTATGTAAAAATACATTGGACTGCATCGGACTCACAAAGTGGATTTAACAGAGTTGTATTGCCAGATGGTACATCAACTACAAATGCGAGTGGAGATTTCACTGTTACAGATAATGGAACATATACATTTACATTATATGATAATGTTGGAAATAGCAGAATTTTAACAGAAAATATAAATAATATTGACAAAATAATGCCAGAAGGAGTATTATCATTACAGGAAAATAGACTTACAGATGAAAAAATAAAAATTTCTTGGAAAGCATTTGATCTACAGAGTGGATTTTCAAAAATATTATTGCCAGACTCAACATTTTCAACAAATGCAACAGGAGAATTTACTGTTTCACAAATGGGAGATTATTCATTTGTTATTTATGACAGAGTTGGAAACACGAGAGAACTTAGTATAAATGTAAGTAATGTGGATATGATAAATCCAATTTTAGAAGTAACTCAAGATACTGATAAATGGACAAATGGAGAAATTACATTAAATTGGAAAGCCGATGATTATCAAAGTGGATTGCAAAATGTAATTTTACCAAGTTCTGAAAACGTAACAGATAAACAAGGCAGTTATATAGTAACTGAAAATGGAAATTATATATTTTTAGCATATGATAAAATAGGGAATGGAATTTTAGTAGAACACCAAGTTACAAATATAGATAAAATTAATCCAAATTTAGACTTAACAGTTGACTCAGCAGATGACGGAGGAATACAGATTTCATGGGTATCTTCTGATGAACAGAGTGGAATTTCGAATATTACATTACCAGATGGCAAGAGGGTTACAAACTCGAGTGGAAGCATAGAAATATATGAAAACGGAGTTTACAGCTTTATTGCATATGATAATGCAGGAAATGCAACAGTAAAAGATGTAACTATAGATAGCATAAATAATGGAAGCGAAATAAAACTTGTATTGTACAAAGAAGCCATAGACTCTACACATTGGAGAATAAAATGGCAAATTACAGAAGGCAAAGGTAAATTTGCATACATAGTACTTCCAAATGGTACATTTAGTTATGAGCCGGAAGGAAGCCATATTGTAACAGGTGGAAATGCTGAATACACATTTTTAGCATATGATAAAAAAGGCAATGAGAATATTGGAACAATAGCTGTAAGTTATTAAATAAATTTGCCTAAAAGGAGGAATAAAAGAAAAAATGCGTAAATCTAAAATTATTTTAAGCTTATTAATTATATCATTATTAACCAGCAAGACATGGGCTGTTAAAGCTGCAACATCTGGTACAGACGAGAATGAAATAAATACTAAAATTTCTACTCAAGCAGATGAGCAAGCAGGAGAAACAGATACTACTGAAAGAAGTTTAGTATTTACACCAACACCTAGTTCTACAAAATTAAATGAAGGTGAAGAAATTACTATTACACTTGAGTTATCAGATATAAAAATGGGACAAGATGGAATAAATACATTTGGTGGAAAACTTGAATATGATGAAAATGTATTTGAAAAAGTTACATCAGATGATATATCTTCACAAAACAACTGGTCAATAGCTTATAATGATGAAGAAACAGCAAAAAAAGGAACATTTTTAGCAACAATAAATACTGGAACAAGCAAAAATCAAGTAATAGGAATTATCAAATTAAAAGTAAAAACAAACTTAAAAAGTCAAGATACAGAAATTAAATTTACAAGCTTATCATCTGTTGCAGAAGATACTGTAAAATTAGATGATCAAACATTAAAATTTTCTGTAACTGGTACAGTAGTTCCAGACGATGACAAAAAGGATGACGACAAGAAAGATGATGACAACAAAAAAGACGACAAAAATAACACAGTAGAAAATACAATCGTAATTGGAAATGTTACTAATGACATAGAAGTAGTTGAAAATACTATAACAGTAGACAATACACAAAGTAATACAAAATTACCTCAAACAGGAGAATTAGATGTAGCAATAGCAGTGCTTGCACTTGCATTAATTGCAGTAGTATCGTATATACAAATAAAGAGAAATAGAGATTTATAGTAAAAATAGAATAAACTATCCACTTTTTGGAGAAAATATGTGTAAAACATATTCCAAGGAGTGGATTTTTTTGAAGGAAAAAAAGAAATTAAATATTAAAGGAACTGTTTTAGATAGATACCAATTGGAGCAATATTTAGAAAAAATTGCTTCTGACCATATTTTAACCGAAAAATCGGCGAAGGATACGTATCCAATCCCAAGACTTAAAGAAAATTTTTTTGTTATTAAAGAAATTTATAAATTATTGAATGAACAAATAAAGCAGGGAATACCAATACATCCAGCAGGAGAGTGGATTCTAGATAATTTATATGTAATAGAAGAAATTGTAAAAAATATAAGTAAAGAGTTAACGTTAAAGAAATATACAGATTTTCTGGGACTTGCAAATGGCAGGTTCAAGGGCTTTGCACGTGTTTATGTGCTTGCAACAGAAATGGTAGCTTATACTGATGGGAAGATAAATTCAGAAAATTTAGAATATATGTTACAAGCATATCAAACTAAAAAAACTCTAAGCATGAATGAAATCTGGAATATTGGATTGTTCATTCAGATTGCATTAATAGAAAATATAAGAGAAATTTGTGAAACAATTTACATGTCTCAAATGCAAAAGAGCAGAGTAGAAGAGATTATATGCAAGTATTTTGGAGAGGAAAAGAAAAAAAGCAGAACTGTAATATTACCTAAAATTATGCTTATAGAGAATGGGCAAGTAAAAAATGCGTTCATAGAGTATATGTCATATAGACTAAAAAAGATGGGAAGCAAGGCATATGCGTATCTAAATATTTTGGAAGACGAAGTTGCAAAAACAGGCAGCGATATCTACGAGGTTGTAAAAAAAGAGCATTTTGATATTGCAGTAAAGAAAGTATCTGTTGGAAATTGTATATTGACTCTTAAGGCAATTTCGAGAATTAATTTCTTGGAAATATTCGAAAAGATAAATAGGGTAGAGGATATTCTAAAACAAGACCCAGCAAAGCAATATGAGAAAATGGATAGTACTACTAAAAGTTATTACAGAAATGCAATACAGGAGATTTCTAAAAAGACTAAAATTTCAGAAATTTATATTGCAAAGAAGTGCTTGGAGTTAAGTTTGCAGGCTAGTGAGAAACCAGAAGCAAACGAAAAGAGCATGCATATTGGGTTTTACTTAATTTCTGATGGAAAAGAAACTTTATTGAATAGCCTGCTAGAAAAGAAGATTACACTAAAATCAAATGAAGAAAAGGCAAAAATCTATATAGAAACAGTATGGGGAGTTTCTTTGCTGTTGACACTTATTTTGAGCATTAATTTTTATTATATGTTATGGTACAAGAGCCTTGGAGACGTTACTCGTAATTTTATAGGAAATATTCAAATATTAGTTAAAGTATTACTTTCAATAATTCTAGCGTTGGTTTCAATATTGCCAATAGAAAATATTGTTTCTAAGATTATTCAATATGTGCTAAGTAAAGTGATAAAACCAAAGCTTATTCCGAAAATTGATTTTCAAAACGGAATTCCAGAGAATTGCAGCACAATGGTGGTAATTCCTACGATAGTAAAGAGCAAAGAAAAAGTTAAAGAATTAATGAAAAAATTAGAGGTTTATTATATTGCAAACAAGAGCAAAAATTTGTACTTTACTTTGCTGGGAGACTGTAGTTCTGGAAACAAGGAAATAGAAGAGTTTGATGAAGAAGTTATAAGAGAAGGAATAGAGCAATCAAAAAGTCTAAACGAAAAATATGGTAACATTTTCAATTTTGTATATAGAAAAAGAATTTGGAATTCTAATGAAGAGTGTTACATGGGATGGGAACGTAAAAGAGGCTTATTAAACCAATTAAATGAATATTTGCTCGGGAATATTACAAATCCTTTTAGGGCTAATACTATAGATATCTCGCAAATGAACAAAGTAAAATACATTATAACATTGGACTCAGATACTGATTTAACATTGAAATCTGGATTAGAGCTTGTTGGAGCAATGGCTCATATTTTAAATAAACCAGAAGTAAACGAGAGAGGAGATCTAGTAATTTCAGGGCATGCACTAATGCAACCACGCGTTGGAGTTGGACTAGTAGAGAGCAGAAAGAGTATATTTACTCAAGTATATGCTGGAGAAGGTGGTACAGATTCATATACAAATGTAATTTCAAACTTGTATCAAGACAATTTTGATGAAGGAATTTTTACTGGAAAAGGAATTTACGATTTATCTATATTTTCGAAAGTGCTTGCAAATGAGATTAAAGAAAACACGGTTTTGAGCCACGACTTATTAGAAGGAAGCTATTTAAGATGCGCACTAACATCAGACATAATGCTTATGGATGGCTATCCATCAAGCTATATAAGTTTTAGAACGAGGCTATATAGATGGATTAGAGGCGACTATCAAATATTACCATGGCTTGGAAAAACAATAGAAAATAAAAAAGGTGAGACAAAACAAAATCCATTAAAATTGCTTAGTAAATATAAAATATTTAGCAATATAGTAAGAAGTAAACAAGAAAGTAGTGTACTAGCAATGCTAGTATTTTCGGCGGTTATAGCAACTGTATTAAAAATAAACATGTGTGGAATAATTGTGCTTGCACTGATATCTTCTCTAATTCCAACTATACTAGATATTATAAATGGCATCATTAGTAAAAAAGATGGAAACATTAAGACTAAAAGGTTTGTGAAAACAATAGATGGTTTAAAGGCTAGTGTTTATAGAGGAATTTTAGATATTGGATTAATTCCAGACAAGGCATGGATAACCACAAAGGCAGAAACCAAAACAATATACAGAATGGCGAAAAGCAAGAAACATCTCTTAGAGTGGATTACATCAGAAGAAGCTGAACGAACGGCTAAAACAGATGTATTTTCATATTACAAGAATATGAGTGCAAACACTCTGTTTGGAATATTAGGAATTGCTGTTGCAATATTAGTACAAAGCTTAAATGTTGGCATTGCAAATTTGGCGCTAATAATAGGTTTGTATTGGCTTTTAACTCCAGCTTTAATGTGTAAAATTAGCAAGGCAAATAAAGAAATAAAAGCTGTAGAAAAGATAGATGAAAGCGAAAAAAATATTTGCAAGAAGTTGCATATAGAACATGGCTATATTTTAAGGAAAACCTAACACAAAAGTCAAACTTTTTGCCACCAGACAATTATCAAGAAGATAGAAAACCAAAAGTGGTAATGAGAACATCTTCAACCAATATCGGGCTTGCACTGCTTGCTGTAATGGCTTCATACGACTTAAAGTTTGAAAATTTAGAGGACACACTAAATTTATTATATAAAATGCTAGAAACAATTAGCGGACTCACAAAATGGAATGGACATTTGTACAACTGGTACAATATAGAAACATTAGAGCCACTAATTCCAAAGTATGTTTCGTCTGTTGATAGTGGAAATTTTGTAGGATATTTGTATGTTTTAAAGCAGTTTTTAATAGAAAAAAGAGAGAATAAGAATGATGAAATATATCAGAATTTAAGTAGTGAAGAAAAAGAACAAAATGTACAAATAATGCCTGATGTGCTAAATAAGATAGATTTCATGATTAATGTTACAGACTCGCTCATAAATAACACAGATTTTTCAAAGTTGTATGATAGTGAGAATAGGCTATTTTCGATAGGTTTCAATGTAGAGGAAAATAAACTAACAGACTCATATTACGACTTACTTGCATCTGAGGCAAGACAGACAAGTTTAGTTGCTATTGCTAAAAAAGATATTACGGAGAAGCATTGGTATAATTTAAGCAGAACTCTTACGACTCTAAATAATTACAAAGGGCTTATCTCATGGTCTGGAACTTCGTTTGAGTATTTGATGCCTACAATAAACATCGAGCAATACCCGGGCAGTATTTTAGATGAGTCTTGTAAATTTATGATAATGAGTCAGCTGGAATATGCTAAAAAATTGGGAATTCCATGGGGAATTTCTGAGGCTGCCTTTAATCTAAAAGACTTAAATAATAATTATCAATACAAGGCGTTTGGAATACCTTGGCTAGGGCTAAAGAGGGGACTTTCAGACGAGATTGTAACATCTTCATATGGTTCAATTTTGGCTATTGATGAAGAACCTAAATTAGTAATAGAAAATCTAAAAAATCTAAGTGAAAAGGGAATGTACAATAAGTATGGCTTTTATGAGTCGATAGATTTCACACCCGGCAGGGCGAAAAACGGCTATACACCTGTAAAAACGTATATGGCACATCATCAAGGATTAATTTTGATTTCAATAGACAATTTATTAAACAATGGTGTAATAAAAAAGAGGTTTAAGCAAAATCCGGAAATTGAGGCTGTAGACATCTTATTGCAAGAAAAAATGCCAGAAAATATGATAACTACAAAAGAAGAAAAAGAGAAAATTGAGAAGATAAAATATGTAGACTACGAAGATTACACTCAGAGAAAATACAGCAAAATAAACGAAAATTTGAATGTTTCTAATGTTATTGCAAACGACAACTATACAATCGTGCTTGACCAATATGGCAATGGTTATAGTAAATATGGAGATTTGCAGGTTAATAGATATAAGGAAACTGATGAGGCTGAGCAGGGAATAAAATTTTATATTAAGAATATACGTAATAAAAACATTTGGACGAATACGTATTCAAAAAATCTGCGAATACCTGATAAATACGATATAATTTTCTCACCTGAGGCTAACAAAATAGTAAGAAATGATGAAAATATTCGAACTGTTACAAAAATAATAGTAGATACAGATGATCCAGTCGAAATAAGAAGGCTGGAACTGAAAAATAATGGCGTGTCTGAAGAAGTATTGGAAATAACAGCACTTTTAGAACCTGTACTATCGAGTGCTATGCAAGATTTTGCACACAAGGCCTTCAATAATTTATTTGTTTCGTTTGAGTATATAGACTCAATAAACACAATAGTCGTGAAGAGAAAAGCACACACTAACGGTGAAAAAGATGCATATATGGCAGTAAATCTATTTAGCCAGTCGAATGAGTTGGGAGATGTGGAGTTTGAAATTGACAAAGAAAAATTGTGGGGCAGATGTAATTACAAAATTCCACGTGAAGTAGAAAATTCGATTCCATTTAGCAAGAAGATTGGTTACACCACAGACCCAATAATTGCATTAAAGAAAACTGTTGATATAAAACCAGAAGAAACAGCAATATTTGACCTAATAGTTTCGGTTGGATATGATAAAGAGCAAGTAATAAAAAACATGGCAAAATTCATGAACAACGAAAATACGAAACGTACCTTCGAACTGTTAAAAGCAAAGAGTGAGGCGGAGAATAGATATCTAGGCATAAAGGGCAAAGACATAGAAGTATATCAGAAGATGCTTTCATATTTGCTGTTTACACCAAAAGTTTCTATAAAAGCTTCGTATGATAGACTGTGCCCAGTATCTGAACTGTGGAAATATGGAATATCTGGAGACTTGCCAATATTAATGGTAAAAATAAAAGACATAAACGATATTGATATAATTCAAGAAGTTTTAAGTGCTTATGAATTCTTTAGGGTAAAAAATATCAAAGTGGATTTAGTAATATTAAATGAGGAAAAAGAGTCGTACGAAAACTATGTAAAAGACGCTATACAAAGGGCTATTTTTAATAGAAATTTAGCATATTTGCTTAATATTCCAGCTGGAATTTTCTGCTTGGAAAATATAGAGAAGAAAGAAAAAAAATTGCTAGAAGAGCGTGCAAACTTAGTAATAAACGCTTATTACAGTTCTTTAGCGCTTCAAATGGAAGACATAGAAAGCAAGATGCTAGACAATGTTAAAGAAACTGTTTTTGATGCAAAACAAAATAATTTTATAGAAGTAAATGAAGAGAAAGAAAACTTTATGGAAGAAGCTTCTTTAAAATATTTTAACGAATATGGCGGATTTTCTAAAGATGGCAAGGAATATTTAATTTGCATTAATAAAACCCGTAAGCTACCGACGGTATGGAGCCATGTTTTAGCCAATAAAACCTTTGGAACATTAACAACAGAAAACATGGGAGGATATACTTGGTACAAGAACAGTAGATTAAACAGAATTACAGCATGGTCAAATGACCAAGTGCTAGACACTCCATCAGAGATAATATATGCAAAAGACATGGATACAGGCAGAAAGTGGTCGCTGGGATTTAATCCTATGCCAGATAATAACGATTATTTTGTAGTGTATGGATTTGGCTATGCAAAATATATTCATAGTTCTTCGAGAATAAGGCAGACTGTTGATATGTTCGTGCCAGAAAACGACAATATTAAAGTAAATTTAATAACCTTAGAAAACAAAAATCCTCAGCGTAAAAATTTAAAATTAATTTATTATATAAAGCCCGTTTTAGGTGAGGACGAGATAAAAAGCAATGGATTTCTACAGTTAGAAATGAATAATGCGTCAAACATTATGCTAGTAAAAAATTTATCAGATGAAAAAAATAATAATCAAGTCTTTATCGGGTGCAGTGAAAAAATAAGCTCATACACTGGAAGTAAAACATCGTTCCTAAAAAATTCGACACTAGAAAATCCAGTTGGACTAGATGAACTTGCTCTAAACAGAGAAAATTCATTTGGAGAGGATGGAATAGTCGCAATTCAAATAAATGTAACAATAGAAGCATATTCAACAAAGGAAATAGTATTTACTTTGGGAGATGCGTCAAACAAAGAAGAATATCAAGATTTGGCATACAAGTATTCAAATGTAAATAACTGCAAAAATGAATATATAAATATAAGAAGACATTGGGAACAGCTAGTAAACAAATTGCAAATAAACACGCCAATGGAATCTACAAATATATTGTTAAATGGTTGGCTAATATACCAAACAATAAGTTCTAGAATGTATGGCAAGACTGGGTTCTATCAATCTGGTGGTGCATATGGCTTTAGAGACCAACTTCAAGATTGTATGCTTATAAAATATGTAGAACCAAACATCGCAAGAGAACAAATATTACGAAATTGCAGACATCAATTTATTGAAGGAGATGTTGAACACTGGTGGCACGAAGAAACTGATAAGGGAATACGAACCAGAATCTCTGATGACTTGTTGTGGCTTCCATACGTAGTCGCAGACTACATTTCCTTTACCGGAGATTATGAAATTTTAGAAGAAAACCCGTCGTACAAAGACGGACTACGATTATCTGAAAACGAAAATGAAAGGTATGATTTATACAAAGACGCAGACTTTAAAGAAAGTGTATACAAACACTGCATAAGAGCAATAGAAAAGGCAATTGGAATAGAAGATAATGAAGTTGAAAAAATAAAAGTAGGAAAATATGAACAAGATGCAGAACAGAATAAAGGAGAAACGGACAATCTTGGAAAAGAAGGATTAAATCAAACTGGAATAGGAAATTTTGGAGAACATGGTCTGCCTAAAATCGGTACGGGAGATTGGAACGATGGAATGAGCAATGTCGGAGCAAAAGGTAAAGGTGAGAGTGTATGGCTTGGTTTCTTCATGTATGCTGTGTTAAAAGAATTTATTCCTATTTGTGAAAGAATGGGAAATTTCGAGAAGAAAGAAAAATATCAGTTTATAATGGAAGAGCTAAAAAGAGCATTAAATAACAATGCATGGGATGGTAGATGGTATAAAAGAGCCTTTACAGATGATGGAGATGCACTCGGAAGTTTGCAAAACGAAGAATGCAAAATAGACAGCATATCACAAAGTTGGGCAACAATTTCTGGAGCAGGTAACAATGACAAAAAATATATAGCAATGGAAAGCCTAGAAAACCATTTAGTAGACAAAGAAATAGGAATAATAAAATTGTTAGACCCACCATTCGAAAAAAGCAAGTTAGAACCTGGATATATAAAGGCATATTTGCCGGGAACAAGAGAAAATGGAGGACAATACACTCATGCTGCAACTTGGACGATAATTGCTCAAACCATGCTGAACTTAAATGACAAAGCATATGAAAACTTTAGAATGATAAACCCAATAGAACATGCTCGTACCAAAGACGAAAGTAGCAAATACAAAGTAGAACCATATGTAATAGCAGCAGACGTGTATGGACAAGGAAACCTAGCTGGCCGTGGAGGTTGGACGTGGTATACAGGTTCAAGCAGTTGGATGTATATTGCAGGAATAAAATATATTTTAGGATTAAATATAGAAAACGGATATCTAAAAATAGAACCACACATACCACAAAATTGGGACAATTACGAAATAAAATATAAATACAAAAACAGTGTATTAAATATAAAAGTAGCACGTGGAAACATTATTTTAGGTCTAAATAAAAACAGCGAAAAAACAGGAGAAAATACTGCCAACATCACAAGCATAAGCAATACAACTATTGTAAAACAAATGATATGTAATGGAGAAGAAATACCAGAAAAACAAATTAAAATAGGAGAAAATGGAGTATACAATATAGAAGTAATAATATAAACTTTCGCCCAATAGGGACGCCCCCCTTTTTGGGCGAAAATACATAATTATAAGCAAATCAATAGTCAAAATTATTTATGAAACTTAAATGTAATAATCTAGTAATAATATTGAAAAAAAGCTTTGACATATATGCGAGGTAGAGTTATAATAAGGGCAAAGATTTTGAACGGAAATGGTAGCTGAAAAATTATTGTTATACCATAGAAAGGATAAACATATGGAAAAAAGAGAATTAACATTAAACATTAGAGAAACAAATGAGCAAGCAAGAAGAAGAGTCTATAAAAGCAAACAATTAGAAAAAAAGAGAAGACAATTAGGGCTTAGAATTGCATCAATAGGACTTGCAGCAGGAATTATTGGTGGACCAATAATTTCAAATATGGTTAAAGATATTAAAAATACACATGACATTAAAGAAGCTATACAGATAGTAGCAGATTCAGAAGAATACTTAGCAGGTATAAAATCGAACCCATTAATGAGTCAAGTAGTATCTATAGAGGATTTTGATAGATTAGAAGAATTAACAAATGCTATCGACATGTATAGTAAATTAAAAAACAAACCTGATAAAACATTTAATGAACAAGAAGCTTATTTAGAAGCATGCAATACAATTGGAAACGCAAAACAGTTGGTATCAGATAACTATAACGCAATTATTAAAAAGAAAATTGCAGAGGCATATGGTATAAGAGATCCACATCAAGTTAGCAAAATTGGTATATATTCTTATGAAGAAGTACAAGGACAAGACCTTTATATTATTACAGAAGTGAATCTGCCAGACGGAAGAAAAATAATAAATGCTAGTGCAACATTGCCAGATAATAAGATAGATGGAAAATTGATTAAGCAAATAGAAAAGGCACATGAACTTGATGAATATCATTTCTCGAAAGATGATCAATCGACAAAGGCATTAGATAAGATTATTGAGAATTTTGCAGATGCACAAGCTTTTGATGCAAACTATAAACTTGTGACCGAAAAAGATGGAGAAAAAATCAAAATGCAAGAAATAGAGCGTTCAAAATCACAAGAAAGAGACGATAGATAAAACGAAAATAAAAAGAAGGAGTGTGCTTCTATGAAAGAAGAATTAGATCCAAACAAAAAAACAATATTAGTTGTTGACGATGAAAAGCCAATAATAGACATTTTGGTATATAATTTAAAAAAAGAGGGGTATAACACATTAGAAGCCACTGATGGCGAAATGGGCATAAATGTGGCACTAGAAGCAAGACCAGATTTAATATTGTTAGATGTAATGCTTCCAAAAGTAGATGGATTAACTGTTTGCAATAGGGTAAAGCAAGTATACAATGTTCCAATATTAATGATTTCTGCCAGAGATGAAGAAGTTGATAAAATTGTAGGACTTGAACTAGGTGCAGACGACTATATTACGAAACCTTTTAGTGTAAGAGAATTGATGGCGAGAGTAAAAGCCAACTTAAGAAAAAATGATGATGAAAATAATGCTAAAGAGAAAAAGAAGGACACAAAAATTGTTGTAGGAGACCTAGAACTTGACTTAGAAAAGGTTGAAGTTAAAGTAAAAGGAGAAGTTAAGCCACTTACACCAAAGGAATTTGAGCTTGTTAAATTCTTAGCAATGCAACCTGGAGTTCCTGTTACAAGAGAAGTTCTACTTGAAAAAGTATGGAATTACGAGTACTATGGAGACATAAGAACTGTAGACGTAACTGTTTGTAGAATTAGAGAAAAACTAGGAGACAGCACAAAGAATTCAAAAATTATTATTAATAAAAGAGGGATTGGATACTATCTAGCCTCTAAATAAAAGGAATTAATGATGAAAAAATTACAAAATAAAATATTATTGATATTCTTTATAATAGGAACAATTATAATAATTGGAATGGGCGCTTTTTTTGCTGGGATAGTAGGTGAAACTCAAGATTTTATAGGAACTTCGGAATATGTAACTTCTCAAGATTTAATAAATATTACGGATACTCAAATGAACCAAGCAAAAATACTAATATTAGGAACAATATTAGTATTTTCTTGCATTGTAATTGTTGTTGGAATATTTATTTCAGAGGCTATTGTAAAGCCGTTAAATAAGATGATAATAAATGCTCAAAAACTGGCAAATGGTGAGAGTGTTGAACTTATAGAGTTAAACCCTAAGAAAAGAAGAAAAAAGAAAACAGAATTAGATTCTATTATAAATATAATTAGTGTTATGAATGTGGAAATGAACCAAAAATTGAATGAGGTAAATAGACAAAAAAGAGAAATTGAAGCTATTTTATTACACATGAATGATGGCATAGTGGCCTTTGATGAAAAAGGTAATATTATGCATATAAATCCAGCTGCTAAGGCACTTCTAAAAATTGATAAAGAATCAAATTTTGAAGAAATTTTTAGCAGATTTGATGCAAATATAAAAATGGATGCAATTTTGTACTTGGATAATACTGCTGAAGAGAAAATAGTAATTGGAGATAAAACTATAAACGTTTTCTTAGCATCATACAAAGATGAAAATGATTTATCATCTGGAATAATTGCTGTTATTCAAAATATTACAGAGCATGTTAAGCTAGATGATATGAGAAAAGAATTTGTTGCAGATGTATCTCATGAATTAAAAACACCTATCACATCGATAATTGGTTATGCAGACACATTACAAGACGGAGATTACGACAAAGAAACACAGCAAAGATTTTTATCTGTAATTTCGTCTGAAGGCAGAAGAATGGCAGATTTGGTAAGCGACCTACTAACACTTTCAAGATATGATACAAACAGAATGACAAGAGAGGTTACAACCTTTGACTTAGGTGAGATAGCAAAAAAATGCCAAGAAAAACTAGCAATAGAAATAGAAAAGAAAAAACAAAATGTTGAATGTTACGTTACAGCCGATGTTCCACCAATAGAAGCAGACAAGAATGGAATAGAAAGAGTAATCTTAAACGCATTATCTAACGCTGTGAAATATACGCAAGAAGAAGGAATTATCAAAATTTATGTTGGTTTTGTATACAATGATGCCTACATAAAAGTAATAGACAATGGAATTGGAATTCCAAAAGAAGATTTAGCAAGAGTGTTCGAACGTTTCTACAGGGTAGATAAGGCTCGTTCAAGAGAAATGGGTGGAACAGGACTAGGTCTATCAATAGCAAAAGAGATAATAGAACAAAACAATGGAAGTATAGACATTAAGAGTGAATTGGGAAAAGGAACAGAAGTAGTAATTAGAATTCCAGCTGTAAAGAAAGGAACAGAAAATGAGTGATAAATTAAAAAATATATTAGAATGGATTGAATGCATAGTAATAGCAATTGTACTTGCATTATTAATAAGATATTATGTTGGAACTCCAACAGTAGTTCAGATGGACTCAATGTATCCTACATTAAAGCAAGGGGAAAGGTTAGTACTAAACAGAATACCAAGAACAAGAAAGCAACTTCCTAAAAGAGGAGATATAATTACATTTGAACAACCAAGCGTTACATACATTGGAGAAGATAAAGTAGATTTAAGTAATCCAGTTGCAATATATGATAAAGTGCCAACAAATATATTTTCTAAGTTCGCCTATTATGTGTTAGAATGGGGAAAGACGAGCTATATAAAAAGAGTTATAGGCTTGCCAGGTGAGCATGTACAAATAATGGACGGAAAAGTATATATTAATGGTGAAGAACTAGACGAATCTGCTTACTTAAATTCAAATGTGAAAACTGAAGCTTATGGTGGAATGTTTACAGATATAGTAGTTCCAGAAGGTTACGTATTTGCGATGGGAGATAATAGAAGCGTTTCGGCAGATTGCAGAAGATTTGGTTGTATTCCATTAGAAAAAATAGAAGGAAAAGTTACTATAAGATTTTGGCCATTAAATAAATTTGGAACTATAAAAAAAGCTGAATAGGAGATAAAAACTTGAGTTTTGAAAATATTATTGGAAATAAAAAGATAAAATCAGAATTTATAGATAATGTAAAAAATAATACATTATCGCACAGCTATTTATTTGTAGGGCAAGAAGGAATAGGAAAAAAGTTATTTGCAAAAGAACTTGCTAAAATGGCTTTATGCTTGAACAATAAAACTGAAAATGATAATTGTAGCTCGTGTGTAAAATTTGATTCAGGAAACAATCCAGACTTTGTTTTGATAGAGCCTGATGGGAATTCTATCAAAATAGCACAGATAAGAGAGATGCAAGAAAATGTATATACAAAACCAATTGTGTCGAGAAAAAAAGTATTTATAATAAATGATAGTGATAAAATGACAGAAGAGGCTCAAAATAGCCTATTAAAAACGTTAGAAGAGCCACCTGAATACATAATGATAATCTTAATAACGGCAAACGAAAATAAATTGTTAAACACAATAAAATCTAGATGCTTAAAAATAAGTTTTAATAATCTTGAAACTAGTGATTTAATCTCATACATAAATAGTGTACAAGGAATGCAAGTGCCAAGTGAAAATTTGCTAAAAATGTGCAATGGAAGCATTGGAAAGCTAATGAAGGTAAATGAAAATTTAGAAGAATACAATGCAGTAGAAAGTACAACTAACAATTTTCTAAATGGGAAAATACCAAATGTAGTAAAAATGTTAAGCCAATTCGAAATACTATATAAATCAAAAGAGATTATAAACGATTTACTGGATTATATGATAGTAATAATTTATGAATATATCAACAAAAGTAAAGATTATAGAGCAAAATTTTTGAATTTAATAGCAATAATAGAAGACACCAAAAATAGAATAGTTTTGAATAATAATTATGATATGTGTATAGACAATTTATTATTGAAAATGTGGGAGGAAACGGTTGAAAAATAATTTAATTATTTTCAACTAAATTTAAGAAAGGGGACTATAGATGAAAACAATAGTTGGAGTTAGATTCAGAAAGCCTGGTAAAGTTTATTTCTTTGATCCAGGATACATACAATTAAACTTAAAAGATAAAGTCGTGGTTGAAACTACAATGGGAGAAGACGTAGGAGAAGTTGTAATAAATAAAAGACAGATTCCAGACGATAAAGTTTCAACAGAACTAAAAAGAATAGTAAGACTTGCAAATAATAGAGATTTAAAAAGAGTAGAAGACAACAAAATAAAAGAGCAAAAAGCAATGAAAGTGTGCAAAGAAAAAATAAAAAAACACAAATTAGACATGAACTTAGTAGACGTAGAATATAAGTTTGACAATAGTAAAATAATATTCTATTTTACAGCTGATGGACGTGTGGATTTTAGAGAGCTTGTAAAAGATTTAGCAGCTATCTACAAAACAAGAATAGAGCTAAGACAAATAGGTGTTAGAGATGAAGTTAGAAAAATAGGTGGAAATGGTGTTTGTGGAAGAGAACTATGCTGTTGCTCATTTTTAAATAATTTTGACATGGTATCAATAAAAATGGCCAAAGAGCAAAGTGCTTCTCTAAATCCATCAAAAATATCTGGAAACTGTGGAAGACTAATGTGTTGCTTGAAATATGAGCAAGAAGTATATGAAGACAAAATAAAAAAATTACCAAAAGTAGGTTCAATAGTAAAAACAGAAGATGGAGAAGGAACTGTTGTTACACAAGAGGTATTGAAAGAAGCAATAAAGGTACAATTTAGGAAAGACGACATCACAACATACAAAACATATCCAGCAAAAGACGTAAAAGTAATAAAAAATGCAAGCGGAAATGATAAAGATAGTATTGATAATACAGTGGATAGCGAAGAGATGGCTAATTTAAAAGAATTACAAAAATTAGAAGAACTAGAGAAAAGAGATAAAATAATAGAAAAAGAAGAAAATAAAAAGAGAAACAATTAAATTTTTACATAAACCAACCCAGCCAGCAGAGGCGTTAAAATCTCTGCTGGCTGGGTTGGGGTTAAGAACATATTATTCTTCGGTTACTTCCACCTTCATAGCGACCCGAGAGGCTAAAACAGTACCGCATTTCGGACAAACTAAAAGTTTCATTTCCGGATACTGCGTAGAGTGAGGAACCAAGGAACCTTTAACAAAGATTTCTGAGAACTCTTCGTCACCTTCCAAATAATCGCGTTTTATGATTTCTTTTCCACGGATAGGATTGAGTTTTCGAACGGGCCTATGGGTATACCGCTTTTCTATGGATACTGTTTGAACTTCAACGTGTTGCTGTTCAACGTATACATATCCGCAAGACGGGCACTTCTGGGTAATGGTTCTTAACATATTTTCTGACCTCCTAAAATTATTTTTGAAAAGTCGAACATAATTCATAGCTCTAATGAGCCAAAAGAACTAAAACTAATTATATCATTTTTTTGTGAGTATATCAATGTATAGAACGCAAAATTGACAAGATATTTCTTTTGCTTTGATTAACTATTTTGTAAATTTTATTGCAATACATCGATCAATTTGATATACTACAAATAATCGTTTAGCTTTCTTTCAGTTGGGTGCATAAATTAGTTATTGTAAATTTGTATTTCAACTACTAGTTTATGCACCTAACTCTTCACATGAATTGTTAAGTGCAACATTATGAGAAAGGAGGCGGTAGAATTGAAACATAAAGATTATAATTGCAATGATATTGCCGTTAGATATCTTGACAGGGCTTTAATCGCTTTGATTGTTGGTATTGTTTTATGTTTTCTAGCAAGTCTAGGATATACTTCATATATTAAATGGTCAGAAAAAGAAATTGAAGTTCGTGCAGTGAACTCCAATTCTAATACAAACGAGATTCGATAAGGGCTACGGCTCTTATCTTTTTTATTGAACCTTAAATTTCAATAAAATAATATATAAGGAAATTTAAGCCCTTATTATTCTATGCATATATTTGTTTTATATACATTTAGAAAGTAGTTAATATACTAACATACAGTATGATTAACTAATATCATGATACTACTTTTATTAGTTTTTGTCAATATTGGCAAAAATTAATTTCAAAAATCTTATTCTTCTTCTGGAGCACCAACAGGACATACTTGAGCGCATGTTCCACAGCTTATGCACATAGAAGAATCAATTTCATATTTGCTTCCTTTATCAGAAATGCAAGAAACAGGGCAGTTAGCTGCACAAGCTCCGCAAGCAATGCATTTATCTGTAATTTTATATGCCATGAATTTCACCACCTTTTCTTTTCGCCCAAAAAGGGGCGTCCCTATTGGGCGATATTTGTCATCTCTTCTAAGTTTAACAATTCTTGCCACCTTTTGTCAACCTCTTTTTGAAATTCTTCTATCATCCATTCGTTTCCAGGTTTGAACATGTGCTTGAAACGTTTTTGTGGACGTAAGAATTCTTCTATTGGTAATTTTTTTGCTGGCTTGTATGTTATTTTATATACTCCGTTTACAACTTCGTATAATGGCCAGTAGCAGGTGTCTATTGCAAGTTTGTTTATCTTCATTAAATCTTCTGTTGCATAGCCCCAACCACGTGGACATGGAGCTAAAACATTTAAAAATGTTGCACCTTCTGTATATATTGCTTTTTCAGATTTTTCATATAAATCTTTGAAGTTTGCAAATGCTGCTGTTTGAGCAACATATGGCAAATGGTGTGCTACCATTATTTGTGTTAAATCTTTTCTAGATTGCATCTTTCCTGGAATAACAGTTCCAGCTGGAGATGTTGTTGTGTCTGCAAACTTTGGAGTTGCAGATGAACGTTGAATTCCTGTGTTCATGTATGCGCCGTTATCGTAGCAAACATATGTCATGTCGTGTCCTCTTTCCATTGCACCAGAAAGAGATTGAATTCCTATATCATAAGTTCCACCGTCTCCACCGAATGTTATGAACTTTGTTTTTTCTCCGTCTTTTTCTACTAATTTTCCTTGCTTTACTAAAGATTTATATGCAGCTTCTACACCAGAACATGTAGCAGATGCACACTCGAAAGCTGTGTGTATGTAAGAATCTGTCCATGCTGTATATGGATAAATACATGTAGACACTTCCATACATCCAGTTGCATTAGAAACAACTGCGTGGTCACCTTCGTGTAATGCTCTCATAATCATTCTTGCTACAGGAGGAGCACCGCATCCAGCACACATTCTGTGTCCAGAAGTAAATCTTGATGGCTTAGTTGCCATTATTTCTTTTAAATTATATGCCATTATTTATTTTCCTCCTTTACGTAATCCTAAATATCTATAAGGGGTTCCTAAATTTCCAGTCTTAACAATTTCTTGTAAGTCCTCGAATACACTTGCAATATCTTTTGTTGTAGTATCTCTACCACCAATTCCATACATGTAGTCTACCATTGGAACATTTGCAATTTGATTTGCATACATTGCAGATGTTACGTCTGTAAATAGGGGAGCACCAGCAGCGTTTACACTGTCGTCTTTATCTAAAACTGCAACAGCCTTTAAGTGTGACAATGCTTTTGCAATTTCTTCTGCTGGGAAAGGTCTGTAAACACGTACCTTTAATAGACCAGCCTTAATTCCTTTTGCTCTTAAATCATCTACAACAGCCTTTGTTGTTCCTGCTGTAGAGTTCATACAAACTATTGCAATTTCTGCATCATCTAGTTTATATTCTTCGAAGAAGCTATACTTTCTTCCAGTCATTTTTTCGAATCTATCAGCAACTTCTAGAATAACCTTTTTTGCGTTTCTCATAGCTTCTGCTTGTTGATATTTATGCTCAAACAAGAATGCTTGTAAATCCATCGGTCCCATTGCAACTGGTTCATCATGATTTAACAAATAATGTTCTGGTTTATATGTACCAACGAATTCTTTAACTTTGTCATCTTCGATAAGTTCGATATTTTCTATTGAATGAGATGTAATAAATCCATCTTGGCAAACCATTAAAGGAAGTAAAACATCTTTATTTTCGGCAATTTGATGAGCCATTATTAAATTATCATATGCCTCTTGGTTATTCTCAGAGAAAAGCATAATCCAGCCAGCATCACGTACACCCATTGCATCAGAATGGTCATTGTGTATGTTTAAAGGACCAGAAACGGCTCTGTTTACCAAAGACATAACTATTGGAAGTCTTGAACCAGAAGCTATATAAAGCATTTCCCACATAAAAGACAATCCATTTGCGGATGTTGCCGTCATAGCTCTTGCACCAGCAGCTTCCGCGCCTATACAAGCACTCATAGCACTGTGCTCACTCTCAACTGCTACAAACTCTGTATCAACTTGTCCGTTACTAACAAATGTTGAAAAGTATTGTGGAATTTCCGTTGATGGGGTAATAGGGAATGCTGCAACAACATCAGGGTTAATTTGTCTCATAGCAACTGCTGAAGCTTCATTTCCACTTAAACGTTCTCTTATACTCATACTATTTTCCAACTCCTTCCTTCATTTCTATTGCACCGAAAGGGCAAACTTTGCTACAAACTCCACATCCCTTGCAATAATCGTAATCAAAATCTTCTCTTTTACATTCTTTATTAACAGGAATAGAGTCATCAGGGCAAACAGGGAAGCACAATCCACATTGTGTGCACTTTTCTGGAATCCATACTGGGTACATACTTCTCCAGTCACCTGTCTTAAATTCTCTAGCATTTCCAGCTTGATAAATAATTCCGCCTGGCGTTAATTCATTTGCTGGTGTGTTTTTATCTATATGCATTTCAGACATAATTTTACCTCCTTAATTAATCTTCTTAACTTCATTCAAAGCCATTTCTAAGGCTTTCATATTTCCTTCTATAACTTCAGGTTTCTTAGCAAATTTATGCTTGAATGAACCTTTCATATCATTTAGAAAATCCTTTTCATCCATAATATTTGCAACTTTAACAATAGCAGCGAGCATTGGAGTATTTGGAAAATATCTTCCTAAAGCCTCTTCAGAAACTTTCCTTGCATCTATGCAATAAATTCCGCCTTTATATCCTTTTAATGCTTTCTTTAAATAATCTGCATCTTTTACTGTATTTATTACTATGGCTCCAGTTTCTTTAAGACCAGCAGTTACATCAACGGTTTCTAAAAGAGTGTCATCAACAACTACAACATAATCAGGCTCATAAATATTGCTATGAATAACAATAGGACTATTGCTAATACGATTGTAAGCTGTAATTGGAGCACCCATTCTCTCTGGACCATATTCAGGGAAACCTTGAATATATTTACCAGTGTTAAATGCTGCATCTGCAAGCAAAAGAGAAGCTGTTTTAGCACCTTGGCCACCTCTACCGTGCCATCTAATTTCTACCAAATTTTCCACTTTAAAAAATCTCCTTTCTTAAAAGTTATGCTGTACTAAAACATAATTGCTATAATAAAATTAATTTTTAGAAATCTTCATTCAAAAATGTATAGATTCTATAATTAAGTAAATTATAAAATTTATACAAATAAAATTGGATTTTTTTAATAGCAAAAAAATTAGTACAAAACTAACATGTTCAGTATATTCTTATTTGGCTCACATGTCAAGAAAAGTGAACAACAATTCGGTAAATAATATAGAAAATTTATTGACTTATTTATTAAATTTATTATATTATATAAGTATTAAAAAAGAGAAAGAAGGATTCTAATGAAAAAAATTCTAAGAGATAATAAAGGTTCAGTTTCTGCATTAGTTGTTATAAGTGTATTGCTTTATTCGATAGTACTTACAACAGCTTTTATGCAAGCTTCTTCAAAAAGGAAAATGCAAATGGAAAGTCAAATACTAGCAAAAGAAGCATATGAAAAGCAGCTAGATAATTTGGATGAAATAAGAGATGAAGTAATTGGATTACCAAGAACTAATGAGACTCAGCCATATTATCCAAGTAGAGAATTTAAACAAGTAAAAGAAACTAATTTAGATAATGGACTTGTAATAGAAGATGGTAATGGGAACCAATACGTTTGGGTAGAAGTCCCAAAGAACACAACAGTATATCCTACAGCTGGATTAAATATAACAAATTTTACAGATGATGAATATACAAAAATAGAAAATGATTTGCACACATATACTAGTGTGTACAGAAATGGAACAGGACGTAAAGATACATGGGTGGCAGATAACAACAATACAGGATGGTTTACAGAAAGCGAATATTATGCACAAAAAAAGACAATGTTAAAAAGTGTTTACCAAAATGGTGGATTTTATGTAGGAAGATACGAAGCTGGAATTGGAACTAATAGAATGAGTATAGAATCACAAGTAGATGGAAAATATCCAGTACCAACAACAGCACCAGTAACAAAAGCAGATGCATATCCATACACATATGTAACAAGAACACAAGCACAAAATTTAGCAAGTAATGTAAATTCAGGAACTAAAACAAGTAGTTTAATGTTTGGAGTACAATGGGACTTAATACTTGCTTTTATGCATACAAAAGGTAATGTAAGCAATAATGAAATAAATGAAAATAGTGTAAATTTAGGAAATTACAGAGATAATATTTGGAATATAACTAATAAAAATGCAAAATATTCTGTAGAAGATGGTAATAATTACATCAATTGCCCATATGAAAAGAAACAAGCTGAAAATATACTATTAACAACTGGAAGTAGTGAAAAATTTGCACATATGAATATTTATGATATTGCGGGAAACGTGTGGGAATATACACTAGAAAATACAGGAGAAGCTAATAGACCGTGTTCATTAATGGGAAGCTATTACAAATATAATGGCTCAGTTACGGTATCAACAAGGCAGTATTTAGTTGCTACAAACTATAATTTTTACGATTTGGGCTTTAGAATAGTTATATATTAAAAACTAAAATGTATATGTAAAAAAGAATATCCAATAGAATAGATAATAAACACATTTATTCAATTGGATATTTATTATATTATGGAAAAATTCACTACTTTATAAATAAATTAAGGAAAATAAAAAAATTAAATTTAATTTTATAATTCTAATTTTTCTTCAAAAAATCTTGTAAAAAATATCTATTTATTATAGAATAGGGATGTTTACGGATGCAGAGGTGAAAAATGAGATTTATAGGAAACAAAACGAATTTATTAAATGATATACAAAAGGTAATCAAAGAAAATTGTGATGGAAGCGAGAAGGTATTTTGCGATTTATTTTCTGGTACTTCATCAGTCGCAAGATTTTTTAAAAATGAATACAAAATCATATCTAATGACATGTTGTATTTTTCATATGTGTTGCAAAAGGCAACAATTCAGAATAATCAGATTCCGGAGTTTAAAAAAGTAAAAATAGCATTGAATATAAAAGATGTATTTGATTATTTGGAAAATGCTCCTATTGATATAAAAGATGGATTTGTGTATTCTAATTATTCTCCACATGAGAAATGTGAAAGAATGTATTTAACAACAGAAAATGCTCAAAGAATAGATTTTATTCGAACAACAATAGAACAATGGAAAAATGAAGAACTTATTAACGAAAATGAATATTATTATTTGTTAGCATCTTTACTTGAAGGAATTCCATTTGTATCTAATATAACTGGAACATATGGAGCATATTTAAAAGAGTGGGATAGAAGAGCATTAAAAAAATTTGAGCTTATTAGATTGAATGTTATCGATAATAATTGTGATAATGAATGTTATAATACAGACTCTAATAAATTGATAGAGCAAATAAGTGGGGATATACTTTATTTGGATCCTCCATACAATGAAAGGCAGTATTTACCAAATTATCATCTACTTGAAACGATAGCTAAATATGATAATCCGATAATAAATCGGTAAAACAGGAATAAGAGAATATGTAAATCAAAAATCAGATTATTGCATTAAAAGCAAAGTTTACAATGAACTGGAAGAATTAATAAAAAAAGCCAATTTTAAACATGTTATTTTAAGCTACAATCAAGATGGAATTTTATCTGAAAAAGAAATAGAAGGAATTTTAAAAAGATATGGAATTATTAATACATATAGGTTATATAAAATTCCTTATAAGCAGTATCAAAATAAATTAACTAAAAAATTGGATATGCATTATGAATATATTTTTTACATAAAAAAGGAAAAAATGAGTAATAAACAGCCTGAAGTTTATTTTTATGTCCCATATGCAGATGCGCTACAAGTTAGAGAAGATGAGGAAAAATATACATATGCTAATGGAATTGTTTCAAGAAGAAAATTTTTAAAGAGTCCGCTGAATTATATTGGTGGAAAGTATAAATTACTACCACAATTAATAGAATTCTTTCCAGAGAAAATAAACACTTTTGTAGATTTGTTTTCAGGAGGATTTAATGTTGGAATAAATGTAGATTGCAATAAAGTTGTATGTAATGACATGAATACATTTATTATAGATTTATATAAAGAACTATATAGTAAACCAATAGATGAAACTCTAAACAAAATAACAGGAAGAATTAATGAATATGGATTATCAAAAGAAAATGAAGAGGCTTTTAAGAAATTTAGGAATTATTACAATAAAACAAAAGAACCAATAGACTTATATACTTTGTCATGTTATTCATTTAATTATCAGTTTAGATTTAATAACAATAAAGAATATAATAATCCATTTGGAAGAAACAGAAGTCAATTTTCAGACAATATGAAATCAAACTTAATTCTTTTTACCGAAAAACTAAAAAGTATGAATGTGGAGTTTTTATCCGAACCATTTGATAAAGTAGATTTAAGTAGATTAAATAGTGAAGATTTTGTATACTGTGATCCTCCTTATTTAATAACGACTGGCTCGTATAATGATGGCAATAGAGGGTTTAAGGATTGGAAAGAAGAAGAAGAAATACAATTATATAAAGTACTAGATGAATTAAATAAAAGAAAAGTAAAATTTGCATTGTCAAATGTTATTGAACACAAAGGAAAAGAAAATATACTTTTGAAAGAGTGGAGTAAAAAATATAAAACAATATATTTGACAAGTGATTATTCAAATTCGAGTTATAATACTAAACGTGATAAGAGCATAGAAGTATTAATTATAAACTACTAGGAGGATAAAATGATTGAATTAAGAAAGATGGGAAATAGAAAATTTAGAACTTTTGGCTGGGTACAAGATCCGAGTGACTTTAAGTCCTTATATAATGTTGTCGCAATTTTTGATAATACATCAGAAGTACATAAGCAATTAGTTGATGAAAGAATAGAAAAGCTTATAGAAGAAAAAGACGGAAGAAGCCATTTTTTAGAAGTAATGAGAAGTAAACCATTAAAAATAAAATACACGGATTTAATAGGAACGGCATTTACACCTAGGTCAAGTGCAAGATGCAATGGAATTGTTCAAGCTACAGTAGAAGGACAAAAAAGAAAATTTATTAGCGATTGGCCAGCAGATAATTTTGTTAGATGGGCTCATTGCCTAGGATTTATACAGTACAATTATGAGGACGATACTTTTGAAATAACAAAAAAAGGGCTAGAATGGATTAAAACAAAAGATGCTAGTGAAGGTAAGCTATTGTTGGAAGAGGCAATTCTTAGTTATCCACCGGCAATTAGAATTTTAAGGTTGCTGTCAAATGGAAAGGTAATGACAAAATTTGAGCTGGGCTCTAACTTGGGATTTATAGGGGAAGATGGTTTTACAAGTATTCCTCAAAATGTATTAATTATGACATTAGCAACAACAGAGTCTATAAATGAAAAAAATAAAATTAAAACTAACACAGAAGGGTCTTCAGATAAATACGCCAGAATGATAGGAAAATGGTTGACAGAACTAGGATTGCTGAAACAAGTTACGAAAGAAATTGTAGTGGCTATTGGTGGAAAAGAATACAAAGAAGAAATAGGACAATCATATATTATAACTAATGAAGGATTAAAAGCACTTAATAGGGCAGAAGGAAAAAGTAGATTTTGTAGAATTTCTAAGAATGTATCATGGGAAATGATGGCGACGAAAGGAAATGATAGAAATTATATAAGAACGAGAAGAAGTATAATACTTAAAATCTTAGCAGAAAGTAAAAAAGGATTAACTATAGACGAAATAAAAAACAAATTGGAATCTTATGAGATTTTTGAATTACCAAGTGCTATAAGTGATGATATTTGCGGATTAACTAATATAGGGCTAAATATTGATTACAAAAGTGGGAAGTATTATTTTAATGATATAATTATGGACTTTGTAATTCCAATAATTATTAAAGCTGAAAAATCGGAATTCTTAATTGAGAAAGATAAATTAAGAGAAAAACTAGATACATTACCACACGATTATTTGTCTATGGTAGATTTAGCATATGATAGCAAACAAAATAGATTATTTGAGATGAAAACAATAGAATTACTGATAAATGAATGTAATTATAAGGGGCTACATTTAGGTGGAACACGAAAGCCAGATGGAATTGTATATACTAATAATGAAGTTGAGAATTATGGAATAATAATTGATACGAAAGCTTACTCTAAAGGGTACAATTTACCAATTTCACAAGTGGATGAAATGACAAGATATGTTGAAGAAAACAATAAAAGAGAAAAGAAACGTAATCCAAATGAATGGTGGAATAATTTTGATAGTAATGTAAAAAAATTTTACTTCTCATTTATATCTGGAAAATTTGTTGGAAATATTGAAGAAAAACTCCAACGTATAACACTGTTTACTGAGATTTATGGAAATGCAATAACTGTAACTACATTGCTATATATAGCCAATGAAATAAAAGCTAATAGAATGAAAAAATCAGACATTATGGAATATTTTAATGATAAAGTTTATTAGTAAACAAATATGTAAAGTAAAAAAATGAAATACTTAAAATTTGGAAATTTATTCCTAGTTTTAGGTGTTTTTTTATTTTTACTCTTAAAATAAGGTTCCTAAAATTATCATTCTCATCAAATTTGTAAATTTCACAAAATGCCCAATTTTACTTGACTTTTTGCCCATTTGCGTATAATATATTAGTAGAAAATTATGGATTAAAAAATCTATAAAAAGTTTGTGAATTTGATAAGAGTTAGTAAGAAATGGAGGATTCTATGGGAGAGGTTATAGTAATAACATCAGGAAAAGGTGGAGTAGGAAAAACAACTACAACAGCAAATCTTGGTTCTGCTCTTGCCCTAAAAGGAAAAAAAGTTGTATTAGTAGATACTGATATTGGCCTTAGAAACCTTGATGTTGTAATGGGATTAGAAAACAGAATAGTATACGATATAGTAGATGTTGTTGAAGAAAAATGTAAACTAAGACAAGCCCTTATAAAAGATAAAAGGTTTGAACAGTTATTCCTATTACCAGCTGCTCAAACTAGAGATAAAAGCGCTATAAATGAAGAACAAATGAAAGAACTAACTAGCAAACTAAAAGAGGAATTTGACTATATTATAATCGACTGTCCTGCTGGAATAGAGCAAGGCTTCAAAAATGCAATCGCAGGAGCAGACAGAGCTATAGTAGTAACAAATGCAGAAATATCTTCAATCAGAGATGCAGACAGAATTATAGGATTATTAGAAGCGTCTGAGATTAGAAATCCAGAGCTAATTGTAAATAGATTAAGACCAAACATGGTTAAAAAAGGAGAGATGATGGATGTTGACGATATTGTTGACTTACTATCAATCAATCTTTTAGGCGTCGTGCCAGACGATGAGTTTATAATTACTCAAACAAATAAAGGAGAACCTGCAGTAATAAACAAAAAGGCTCCATCAGGAAAAGCATATTTAGAAATTGCAAGAAGAATTCTTGGTGAAAATATTGATGTTACAATTCCGGGCAGAGATGAAGGATTTTTTACCAAAATAAAAGGCATATTCAGAAAAAAATAGTGGAGGGTACATAATGTTTGAGAACGTAATTAATTTCTTTAAAAAGATTGGAAAAAAAGACCAGATAGAAGCAAAATCTAAGGATACAGCAAAAGAAAGGTTACATTTAGTTTTAATGCAAGATAGAGCAAATGTTTCAGCTGATTTCCTAGACATGATGAGACAAGAAATAATAGAAGTTATAAAAAAATATATAGATGTTGATGAGAAAGATATAGATGTGCGTCTAACAAACAAGACAAATGAGGATGGAACAACAGGTGCACCAGCATTATATGCAAATATTCCAATCGCCGGAATAAGGGAAGAAATGAAAAAAGAAAAAAATATAGAAAAAGAAACAAAAGAAAAAAAACAAGAAAATGTTAAAAAGGAAGACAATACAACAGAGAAAAAAAAGAATTCAGAAGAAGATGTAGAAGAGAAAGCTTCTGATGAGAGTAATGAAGAAGTTGTAAAAGATGATTCTAAAGACGAAGAGTTAGACGAGAGCGCAGTTGATACATCTGATGACGATGAAAGCGTTGATGATGAGAGTGAAAAATCTGATGTAGAAAACGAAGATAATAAATCAGAAAATGATGATTCAGAAGATGACAATGAAGAGGTAGATGAAACAGATGACTCAAAAGATTCTGAAGAAGTAAAAGAAAAAGTATCAGCTAACAAATCTAATGAAGAATAAATGAGGAGATTCAATGGGAAAGAAAATATTAAAAAATATGGACTGGGGAATTCTCGTTTGTATAGTTATTTTATTAGCCATTGGTTTAGTAGCATTATTTTCAGCAACGCAAGGCACAGAATATGAAGAATTTAAGAAGCAGATAATGTGGCTTGCTATAAGTATTCCAATAATGATAATTCTAACATTTGTTGATTATAATACAATATCAAAAATTTCTCCAATATTGTATGTACTAATGATAATTTCGCTAATTGCCGTTATGTTCACAAAAAGTGTAAATGGTGCAACAAGCTGGTTTACAATAGGTTCTGTATCAATACAGCCAGCTGAATTTGCAAAAATAATAGCGATAATTTCGTTATCAACTTATGTAGCAAAAATACAGGAAAAAGGCAAAGACCAAATAAGCAGACCGACTAGATTGTTATTAGCACTTACAATAGTTGCAGTTCCTGTACTTTTAATAGTAAAACAACCAGATTATGGAACAGCAATAACATTTATAATAGCAACAATTTTTATATTATTTGTTGCAGGAATAAAGAAAAGGTATATCATTACCGGAATTTTATTAGTTGTTATTTTGCTACCTGTATTGTATATTTTTGTATTACCAGAGCATGCCAAAACAAGAATTGATGTGTTCTTAAATCCAAATTTAGATCCAAGAGGTGCTGGATACAATGTTATTCAATCTAAGCTTGCAATAGGTGCAGGGGAGTTCCTAGGAATGGGAATTTTAAAAGGAAACCAAACTCAATTAGGCTTCTTATACCCAAAGACGACAGACTTTATATTTGCTGTAATAGGAGAAGAAATGGGCTTTATTATAGCTGCGACAGTAATAATAACTTATGTTGTACTTATAACAAGGTCGATATTTATTGCCAAAACAGCAAAAAATAATTTAGGGTCATATATAGCAATAGGAATTGCAGGAATATTTTTATTCCATATGGCAGAAAATATAGGAATGACAATGGGATTATTACCAATAACAGGTGTTCCACTACCATTCGTAAGCTATGGTGGAAGTTCATTACTTACAAACTTAATGATGATAGGTCTTTTGTTAAATATTAGTGGAAGAAGACAGAAAGCAATATTTATAGACTAACGATTGAAAAATAATAAAAATGTATAAAATTTAAACGAGGTAAATTTTGAAAATAGGAAATGTAAAACTAGAAAATAATATATTTTTAGCACCAATGGCAGGCATTACAGACCTGCCATTTAGGTTAATTTGCAAAGAAAATGATGCAGGACTTGTATACACAGAGATGGTAAGTGCAAAAGCGCTTTTATACAATGATGAAAAAACAAAGTTATTACTAAAGACTTGTGATAAAGAAAAGCCGTTAGCTGTGCAGATATTTGGAAGTGATGTTGAGGCAATTGCATATGCTAGTAAATATGTTAGTGAATTTGCAGATATTGTAGATATTAACATGGGATGCCCAGCACCGAAAGTTGTAAAAAATGGTGATGGAAGTAGATTATTATTAAATTTAGAGCTAGCAAAACAAATAATAGAAACAGCAGTTGCAAATTCTAAAGTGCCAGTTACAGTCAAAATGAGAACAGGCTGGGATGCAGATAATATTGTTGTTGTAGAAGCAGCAAAAATAGCGGAAAAAGCTGGTGCATCAGCAATAACAGTACACGGAAGAACAAGAAGCCAATACTATTCTGGGGAAGCAGATTGGAACATAATAAAACAAGTAAAAGAAAGTGTTAGCATTCCGGTAATAGGAAATGGAGATGTTACGAGCCGAGAAATAGCAAAGAAAAGGTTAGAACAAAGTGGAGTAGATGCTATAATGATAGGAAGAGGAGCATTCGGAAATCCATGGATATTTAGAGAAACAGTGCAATATCTACAAAACGGCATTTGCATTCAAAAACCAACAAACGAAGAAAAATATGAGACAATACTAAAACACTTAGGACTAGAAATAGAAGAAAAAGGAGAAAACATAGCCGTAAAAGAAATGAGAAAACATATCTCTGCATACACAAAAAGCATGCCAGACTCAAGCAGTTTTAGAAGTAAAATAAACACAATGGATACAGCAGAAGAAGCACGAAAATGCTTAAAAGAATATTTCGCCCAATAGGGACGCCCCTTTTTGGACAAAATTAAATTTACAATTTAACTATAAGATTAAAAATTGTGGTCTAATTGTAAATATTAAATAGAATAGTGAATATTTATAATTCCTCTCAATATATTATTATTAAATATATTGGGAGCTTTATTGTATGAATGTTAAATTTATAAAGTCAAAAAAATTTTTAATTATTGTAGTAGGCATTGCTATTTTGTTGGTTATAATTTCAATTATTTTTTCTAAAAAAAGTTATGAAACTATAAATATTGGAAATAATAATCTTAACAAAACTTTAGAGGAAGTTGAAGATTATATTTTAAATATTAAAGAGTATACAGCTACAATAGAGGTTACTGTAAATAGCAATAAAAATAATAACAAATACTTAATTAAACAAAATCATAAAGAAAAAAATGATGAGCAAGAAGTACTAGAGCCAGATACTATTAAGGGAGTAAAATTAACATACAAAGATTCATCATTAATAGTAGAGAATAGCAATTTAAATTTAGAAAAAATATATAATAATTATCCATATATCGAAAGCAATATTCTCTGGTTAAACTCTTTTATTGAAGAATATCGAAATTCTGAACAAAGAAATATAACAGAAAAAAATGAAGAGATAGTAATGCAAATAAAAAGAAAAAATGATAAAAAAATAGCCACAGAGGAGCTAATTTTAGACAAAAAAACACTTAAACCAACAAAATTATCAATAATGGACAATAGCAAAAATGTAATAGTTTACATATTATACAATGAGATAGAAATAAAATAATTTATCTCAAAACTAGTATTTAAAATATATCAAAAAACAAATCTTAGTTACAGAAATAGTAGGAGTGAATTATATGATAGTAAAAAGAGGAGATATGTTTTATGCTGATTTAAGTCCTGTAGTTGGTTCAGAGCAACGGAGGAATTAGACCCGTTGTAATAATTCAAAATGATATGGGAAATAAACACAGCCCTACAGTTATAGCAGCTGCAATAACTTCTCAAATGGGGAAGAACAAGCTTCCGACGCATATAGAAATTGGACCAGAAAATTCAAAATTAAAAACAGAATCAATAGTGCTAACAGAGCAAATACGAACAATAGATAAAAGCAGATTAAAAGAAAAAATAGGTCATATAGACGATGAAAATGTTATGAATAAGATTAATAATGCATTAGGAGTGAGTTTCGGCCTATAATGTTGCGAAATAATTACAATTTTAGCTACGTCAAATTTTATTCAAAACGCGGTTACATACAACACGTATGCGCTATTACCTTTTGAACTCATTTTTTATGCTAAAATTTAATTCTTTCACAACAAGAATAACGAACAGCGTGAAGATGCTATAATTGTAAAAAGCTAAAAGTACTTAAACTTTTAGCTTTTTTATTATTTTAATTTCGTTATATAAATCATCAATTCTTTTTTCGCGGATTACCAAAGCGGCTCTATATTCTTTTAAAATTTGATGATAATTTTGAAAGTTTTCTCCAGCCTGAAATAGCATTACCATTCCTTCTTTGTAGTAATCTCTTTTCTTTTGTTTAGTAGCATTTTGCATTTTCATATTGTATGAATCAATCAATTCTAGACGTTTAATAGATTCCTTTAAGTAGTCAATGTAATCAATAACACAACTTATTTCATATTTAGTATCTTCAATAACAATTTTAAAAAGGCATTTTAAAATTTTAGGACTAATTTTTCCACTTTGTGCATTCTCAGAAAGTTGGTCTAAAGCAACAACTTTGTGCATGTCATCAGGTTTTGCATCTTTTAACATTAATTTCAATGTCTCTGAAATGTTTACGTGGGTTTTATAGTGACGTTTTGTAACCAATGCATCATATTCATCTGCAACACGTATTATTCTTGCAACAAAAGGAATATCTTCTTTCTTTAAACCTTGAGGATAGCCTGTTCCATTTAATGCTTCATGGTGATATAAAGCTCCTTCTGCATATGGACGCAAACGCAAATCCTTCATACATATATTATAACCTAAAGTAGTATGTGTTTTCATAACTTCAAATTCTTTGTTGGTTAAAGGTCCATCTTTTGATAATATCTCGTATGGAATTTGTGATTTACCAATATCATGTAAATAACCACAAATAATTGCATGAACTGTAAATTGCTTATTCAATCTTAAATATTGACAGATTCTACCCGTTAAATTTCCAACATTTTCGGAATGACGCTTTGTCATAGGGTCTAATCTATCTAGGATAGAAAGTTCATATCTTATTTTTTTATCTAGATTATATATTTTTATGGAAGTTGAGTCATAAAAATCAAAAGTTTCTTGATACATAAAATTTCTCCTTCGTAATACTATAAAAATAATAACACTATAATAAAAAAAAGGCAACAAAATTTTTGCTTATTTGTGGGATGTTTCTCAAAATGAAAAATGTTCATAAGTAATATTATAAAAATGAACGACCATTCGAAAACGTGTAATGCTTTAAAATACACGCTTTCAGCAGAAATTTACATGCAAATGTGAAAAGTTTATTTATTTTGCTTGACAATTAATAAAACTTGTATTATCTTATGTATAAGTTGATTAGGTATTCGAGAGGGGGTGAACTTACAAGATGAGTTCAGAAGAAATATTTGAAAAAGTAAAATCAATAATAGTTGAGCAATTAGGTGTAACTGAAACATCAGTTACAATGGAAGCTTCTTTTATAGATGATTTAGGAGCTGATTCATTAGATATAGTAGAATTAATAATGGCACTAGAGGAAGAATTTGATACAGAAATCCCAGATGCTGATGCTGAAAAGATAGTAACAGTAAGTGACGTTGTTGATTATATAAAGGATCACGTAGCTTAAGATAAAATAAATTTGAAAGGTTTAAATACCTTTCTTTATTTTTTTGTTTACAAATGCAAAAAAATGAGGTAATATAGTACTTGATGAGGAGGTGAGAATATGGAACAGAATAGAGATTTGTCAGCTTTAGAACAGAACATAGGATATAAATTTAAAAATATTAATCTACTAAAAAATGCTTTAACACACACATCATATGCATATGAACATAAAATTGCTAGTAACGAAAAACTAGAATTTTTAGGAGATAGTATATTAGAATTTTTATCAAGCAAGTATATTTACAATAATTATCCTAATTTAAAAGAGGGAGAAATGACTAAAGTTAGGGCTACGGTTGTATGTGAGGACAGCCTTTACAAAATTGCAGAAAAGCATAATTTTAGTGATTTCTTGTACGTTGGAAAAAGTGAACAGATGCATCAAGGAAATAAAAAAGTAGCAATAATGGCTGATAGTGTAGAGGCTGTTATAGCTGCAATGTATTTTGATTCTGGCTTAGAGCAAGCAGAAAAGTTTATAATAGAAAACTTGAAAGAAGAGATAAAAATTGCAAGCAAAAATGTTGGAATAAAAGACCACAAGACCGTATTACAAGAAAAACTTCAAGTACACGGAACTGTTGATATTAAATACGAGATTATTAAAGAAACAGGGCCAGACCATGACAAAACTTTTACTGCAGAAGTAAAATTGAATGGCAAAGTGTTGGCAACAGGAGAAGGAAAAACAAAGAAACAGGCTGAAATGAATGCTGCAGATAAGGCACTAAAGAATTTATAAAAATATGAATTATGTGGACGGAGGTAAATAATATTGAAAAAAGAGTATATCATTCCAATATTTGTACCACATTGGGGATGTAAAAAATGTTGTACTTTTTGTAACCAAAGAACCATTAGCGGAGAGAAAAAGCAAGTAACAGCAGATGATGTTAGAAAGACTATTGATTACTATTTAAGTAATTTTAAGACTGACAAGAACTATGTCGAAGTTGCCTTTTTTGGAGGAAGCTTTACTGCAATAGAAGTTGAAAAACAAGAAGAACTATTGCAAGCAGTTCAGCCATATATAAAAAGCAAAAAAGTAAACAGTATTCGTCTATCAACAAGACCTGATGCAATAGATAAGCCAATTCTAAAAATGCTAAAGAAATACCACGTAAAGACTATAGAACTTGGTGTTCAATCTTCAAATAACTATATTTTGGCTAGATGCAAGAGAGGGCATAGCTTCGAAGACGTTATTAAAGCATCAAAATTAATTCGTTGGTATGGATTTAATCTCGGACATCAGATGATGGTTGGGCTTCCAGAAAGTAGCGAAAAAGATGATATTCAAACTGCGAAGGATTGCATAAAATTGAAGCCTAAAATGGTTAGAATTTATCCCGTGCTTGTAATAAAAGGAACAGAGCTTGAACAAGAATTTAATAAAGGGGAGTTTACTCCATTAACCGTTGGACAGGCTGTAGAAAGAAGCAAAGAAATACTTAAAATGTTTAATAAAAAACACATTCAAGTAATAAGAGTTGGTTTGCAAAATACAGATACAATTACAGATTCTGCTAATAAAGATAGCGAAGTTATTTCTGGACCATACCACCCAGCATTTGGTCAGCTTGTGGAAGATGCAATTTGGTATGACAAGATTGTTGATGACATAAAACACATAAATGCAAAAGTGATTAGAGTTGAGATAGAAGCAAACTCTAAGGATTTAAACAATATTATTGGACATAAAAAAGAAAATATAAATAAATTAAAAGATACATATGCTGTAATTACAATAGTAAAGTGTAACAACAAAATAAAACCAGGAAAATTCAAAATAAATGTTTTAGAAACTGCATGAAAGTATAAAATTGCCTATATTTGCCAATAATGCTAATATAGGTGATTTTTATGGTAGAGAAAAAAACAAGAAAACAAAAGAAGATTAGAAAAAATATAGAAAATATTTGTGAATTAAATAAAAGATGTGCAAAAAAAATGATAAAAGAGTATATATACATTGCTTTTGGGTGTTTAGCAATGGCTGTTGGAGTGTCGCAATTTTTACTACCAAATGAGCTATCGACAGGTGGATTTTCTGGAATTGCAATAATAGTCTATTATTTAACAAATTATCCCATGGGAACGACTATGCTAATATTGAACATACCATTGCTGTTAATTGCATATTTTAAAGTAGGAAAACAATTATTTGCACGTTCTATTTATGGAACGGTGTTATTTTCAGTATTTGTAGACCTTTTAGATAGAATCGAGCCATTAACACATGATAAATTTTTAGCATGTATCTATGGTGGAATATTTATGGGAGTTGGCACAGCTGTAATTTTGAAATTCAATTCTTCAACAGGTGGATCGGATCTGTTATCATATGTAATTAGAGCATACAAACCACAATACAGGAGTAGTAACTTGATATTATTCACAGATGTAATAATCATAACTGCAAACGTGATATTCTTCAAAACAATCGAAATCGGATTGTATTCTGCAATTGCAATATTTTTAATGGGAAAGATGATAGACTTGATTTTCGAGGGTATAAACTTTACCAAAGCTTTGCTAATAATTTCTCCACATTATCAAGAAATTGCCGAAACCATAGGAAAGACAATAGACAGAGGCAGTACAGCTTTATACTCAAAAGGCATGTACACAAATGAAAAACGTATGACCTTACTATGTGTAGGCTCTAGAACGGAAGCCTATGCGATGCAAAACATTGCAAAAAAGATTGATAATGAGGCATTTATAATAATATTAAATGCAAGAGAAGTAATTGGAAGAGGATTTAAGTAGAAGAGAGGAAAATAAAATGGAACAAACATATGTAATAGAAAATTGTAAATCTTTTAATGCCAGAGATATTTTTGAGTGTGGACAATGTTTCAGGTGGAATGTGCAAGAAGACGGAAGTTATACAGGAATATTTGGAAAGAATGTATTAAATGTAAAGCAAGAACCTGAGGAAAAAATAATAATAACCGGAATTTGTGATGGAGATATTAAGGAAGTTTGCAGAAAATATTTCGATTTAGATAGAGACTACGAAGCAATAAAAGAGAAACTTGCAAACATAGACGAATACATGAAAGAAAGTATTAAATATGGAGAAGGAATCCGTATATTAAGCCAAGATTTATGGGAAATGATAATTTCTTTCATAGTATCTGCAAACAACAATATTCCAAGAATAAAAGGAATAATAGATAGAATGTCAAAAAAGTATGGAATATGTATAGTGTTTAGAGGACAAGAGTATTACACATTTCCAACACCAGAAGCGTTAGCAACGGCAAGTATGGAAGACTTAAGAGCATTGGGCTTAGGCTTTAGAGACAAATATATATTCGAAACTACTAGAAAAATTGTAAATAGTGAAGCCGACTTAGAAAAGTTAAAACAAGAGAAAAGTACAAAGAATATTAGAAATGAACTTCTAACTCTATCAGGCGTTGGACCAAAAGTAGCAGACTGCATACTATTATTTTCAACGTTAAAGAGATTTGACGTATTCCCAATAGATGTTTGGGTACGTAGAGTAATGAATGATTTGTACATACATAATCCAGTAGAGGCAAAAGTAAACAAAAAAGAAATAGAACAGCTCGCAAAAGAAAAATTTGGAGATTTAGAAGGCATTGCACAGCAGTATTTATTCTACTGGAAAAGAGAAAATTCATAAGGATAAAACGTTGAAAAATAGTTATAATTTTGATGAGAGAAAAGGAAAGTATCTGCATATAAAGTAAAAGAATATGTGCAGATATTATTTTTTTAATAATAAATAAAGCGAAAAACTTGAGAAAATTGTAAAAAAATGGTATAATATGGCGTGCGAAAATTATAATAAATATCTTTTATAATAAGGAGGTATGTTAAAACCATTGTTTTAGATTAGCAACAAATACAAAAGAAAGGATTGCACAATGAATGAATATTATATAGGAAATACGTTTTTTACAATAATGGTAATGGCCATAATGATGGCAATAGTATCTGGAAACAGGTACATGGCAAAAGAAACAAAACGGGGACTTATATTTACATTTGCAAGTATAATGCTTGCGACAATAGGAGAGCTTATTGGGGTGTTGGTAGATGGCAAATCGGAAGAAACAGTAATTCTTCATTATATAGTGAAGGTTGTTGAGTTTTCGGTTGCACCATTCATTTCAATTAATTGTGCAAATGCATTTTTTTCTGTAAGTGAAAACGAAAAAAAAATCATGAAATTTATTGCATGTGCACATGTCTCAATTGAGATTATATCAGTTTTCTTTGGATGTATATTTTATATTGATGAATCGTATACGTATCATCATGGCAAAATGTATTGGTTGTATGTTTTGGCATATATGATTAGCATTACATTTTATTTTCAAAAAGCATATATGTTCAGCAAAAAATATCAAAACCAAAATGCCTATGTCTTAATTTTAATCTTGGGATTTATGGCAAGTAGCATAATTATTCAATCAATTTTGCCAAACCTTAGATTGGACTGGATTACGATTGCAGTAGCATCTGCCTTTATGTACATTTACTATAATGAGATAACTCAGCATATAGACGGATTGACTCAGTTGCTGAACCAACGAAGCTTCTTTAGCTACACTACAAATTTGTCGATGGCTGCTACGATATTGGTTTTCGATGTTGACAATTTCAAGTCGATTAATGATAACTACGGGCACCAGTATGGTAATGAATGTTTGCAAAAGGTTGCAGAAATAATTCAACGTGTGTATGGCCAATGTGGCTTATGCTACAGAGTTGGTGGAGATGAATTTGCAGTGGTTTTGAATAGTTCTGCAAATCTTGACAAATTGAATGCAGTTTTTGTAGCAGAGCAAAATAAGGCTAAAATTCAGAGCAGAGAAAATCTGTTTCCGACAATTTCGGTTGGACATGAATTGTTTAATCCAGAATATGATGACATAAGAGATGTTATCAAAAAAGCAGACCACAACATGTATGAAGCAAAGATGAGAAAGAAGGGAACAATCTAAAATAATGAAGACCAGTCGCTTAAATAAGTGGCTGGTTTTTTAAATTTAATTATAAAAAGTCCTTGAACAATGTATATTTATGGTGTATAATAAATATACTAGTGATGATAATTAATTATCATTAATAAAAAGAAAGAATACCCTTGCTAAAGTAGGGACTTAAAAAAGTAGGAATATCCTTGCCAAAGTAGGAACTTAAAAAAGTAGGAATATCCTTGCCAAAGTAGGAACTTAAAAAAGCAGATATGGCAATCTATTAAGAAGGTTGTCATATTTTATTTTAGGAGGATGTTATGAAAAATTTAAAAATATATTATATAAGCGAACAATACATAAATTACTTAAGAAAGTATGATAAAAATGTAGCATATAATAAAAACTCTACTAGACCATATATAGGTGTAGTATATACATATAATAATTATAATTATTTTGCACCATTAGCATCACCTAAGGAAAAACACAAACTAATTAATCCAAAAGCGATAGATATATTTAAAATTGAAGATGGAAACTTGGGAGTAATTAATATTAACAATATGATTCCTACGCCTATTGAAGAATTAACAGAAGTGTTACCTACTGTTACAGATATAAAATATAAAAAGATGTTAGAGGAACAATTAACATTTTTAAATAATCATAAGGCAGAATTATTTAAAAAGATTAATTATTTTCAAAATTTATATAGAAAAAATCATATGCCTCAAAGAATATTAGAGAGAAGTTGTAATTTTATTTTATTAGAAGAGCTATTTAAAAAATATGTTAAAACACAACAGTAATTTCAAGACACTACAAAAAGTAGTGTTTTTATTTTACAAAAATCTAGCTTAATTACAATAATTATGATAAAATACACCAAAAGGATGAGATAGTATGAGTTTACAAATTATATATGGTAGAAGTGGTTGCGGAAAGACGCAATATATTTTTAATGAGATAAGTAAAAACATAGATAATGGCAGAAAAAAGTATATTATAACGCCAGAACAGTTTTCTTTTTCGGCTGAGAAAGAGCTTTTAAGGTCTTTAGAAGATGAAGAACAAAATTCGGCAGTTATTAATGCCGAGGTTCTTACTTTTGCGAGAATGGCACACAGAGTTTCTAGTGAAGTTGGTGGTAGTAATAAAACTGTACTTTCAAATTGCGGAAAATCTATGTTAATTTATAGCATTCTTTCGAATAAAAAGAATAATCTTAAATTTTTAGGAAAATCAGATAGCAATATAGATATGGTGATGACCCAGATTACAGAGCTTAAGAAGCATGGTGTAACATTAGAAAATCTTAAGACTTTGATGGAACAGGTAGGAGAAAATGACTTATATTTGGAGAACAAGTTGCAAGATATTTATACTGTTTATAGCAAGTTTCAAGAGAAGATTGTAAATAATTATGTTGATGAAAATGATGCTTTAACAATATTGGAAAATCAGCTTGATGCTACTGATATGTTCAAGAATACAGAGATTTATATAGATGAGTTTGTAGGATTTACTAAGCAAGAATATGCTATAATTGCTAAGCTTTTGAAACAAGCAAGCAAGGTTACAATTACAGTTACGAGTAATTCTATGGAGAAAACTGATGAGGCAAGTAATGATATTTTTTTCAGCAATAAAGAAACAATTGAAAAAATATTAAGAATTGCAAAAGAAACAAAGACGTCTGTGGAAGAGCCAGTATTTTTAGAGAAAATTTATAGATTTAAATCTAAAGAGCTAAATCATATTGAAAGAAATTTATATAATTTTCCATATAAAAAATATGATGGAAGCGTAGAAAATTTAAGTTTGTTTTTGGCAAATAACCAGTATTCAGAAATTGAAGAAGTTGCAAGAAGAATTTTAGAGCTTGTAAGAAGTAAAAAGTTTAGATACAGAGATATTTCTGTAATCACAAAAAACATAGATGTTTATTCGAATTTGTGCAAGGCTATTTTTAAGGAATACGATATTCCAGTTTTCATAGACGAAAAGAGAGATTTGAGCCAGAATATTCTTGTAAAATATTTAATTTCAATATTAGATATCTTTGCTAGAAACTGGTCATATGATAGTGTATTTAATTATATTAAATGTGGATTTCTAAATATTACTCCGAGTGATATTTACCTTCTTGAAAATTATGCTTTAAAATGGGAGATAAAAGGCAGTAAGTGGTACAAGGCTGACTGGAATTTCCATGATGAGGACAGTACTGGTAAGGCAACAATCGACCATATAAATGAGCTTAGAAGAGAAATTGTAACACCATTAGTAGAGCTAAAAAATAATTTATCTGGAAACAAGACTGCAAAACAGATTTCAGAAAATTTATATAATTTTTTAATCAAGAATAATATAGATAAAGTTCTAGAGAGCAAAATAAAAGAATTAAATGATATGCAAAAGGTTGATATTGCAGCAGAATATGAGACTAGCTGGAAGATTGTAATGCAGGTATTAGACGAGATTGTACTTGTATTTGGAGATGAGAACATCACTTTTGAAAGCTATATGCAGATATTAAAAACTGGTCTTGGAGAAAGCAAACTTGGAACAATTCCAATGGCACAAGACGAAGTTACTGTTGGAGACGTAGACAGGTCTAGAAGCCACAAGATTAAGGCTGTGTTTATAATTGGACTAAATGATGGAATGTTTCCTTCAATCAATAAGGCTGAGGGATTCTTGAATGATGATGATAGAGAGAAGATTAAGCAAAACGGAGTAGAACTTGCGAAAGGTACAATAGACAGAATTTACGAGGATAATTTCAACATTTACAAGGCTTTTACAACAGCAGAAGAAAAAATATTTTTGTCATATTCATCATCAGACATGGAAGGAAAATCTTTAAGACCATCAGTTTTAGTTTCTAGAATAAAGAAAATATTTGAAGGCTTAAAAGAAACGAGTGATGTAATATACAGAAAATCTGAAATTTCTACAAAGGAAAATACTTTTAAGGAATTATTAATAAACTTACGTGAGTTTAGAGATGGTAATGAAATTGATACAAAATGGTTTGATGTTTACAATTTATATAATGAAAGTGAAGAATGGCATGAAAAGCTTGCATCTGCTGTAAAAGCCTTGAATTACACGAATACAGCAGAAAAAATTAAAAAAGAAAATGTAGAAAAAATGTATGGAAGTACATTAAAAACCAGTGTATCAAAATTGGAGCAATATAGCGTTTGTCCTTTTTCATATTATTTAAAATATGGATTAAAACTGAATGATAAAGAAACATTTAATGTTGAAGCAGTTGATACAGGCTCATTTATGCACGATGTAATAGACAACTTTTTCGGAGTAATAGAAGAAAGAAATATTAATTTAAAGGCAATTACAGACGAAGAACTAGAGAAGATAGTAGCAGAAATAGTAAGCGAAAAGCTAAAATTAGACAGAAATTACATATTTACAACAACATCAAAATATAAAGTGTTAAGCAATAGGTTACAAAAAGTTGTTACTATGTCTGTAAAATATATTGTGCAGAGTCTAAAACAAAGCGAGTTTGAAGTATTCGGTCATGAATTAGAATTCGGCGGGGACGGTCAGTATAAACCAATTACTGTTATAACCGAAGATGGAAAAAAGGTAGAGATTACAGGAAAAATAGACAGAGTAGATATAATGAAAAATCCAGATGGAACATATGTAAGAATAATAGACTACAAATCTTCTGTAAAAAATATCGATTTAAATCAAGTGTTTTATGGACTTCAGTTACAGCTTTTAACATATTTAAACGAGACTTGCAAGGTAGAAGATTTTATACCTGCCGGGGTATTATATTTTAATTTAATAAATCCTACAATCGGAACTGATAAGAACTTGAATGATGAAGAAGTAGAAGAGAAAATTAGGCAAGAGTTCAAGATGAAAGGCTTAATTTTAGCTGATGTGAATATAATTAAAAAAATGGACACAAATATAGAAAATGAGCCAAAAGGTATAAGCAAAATAATTCCGGCGACAATAAAAAAAGACGGAGAGATAAGCGATAGAGGCACGAGTGCTGTAACAAAAGAGCAATTTGTTTATTTGCAAAAATACATGGAAAAAATAATAAAACAAATATCAGAAGAAATTTTACAAGGCAATATAGAAGTAAAACCATATTATAATGCAAGTACAAAAAAAACACCATGTGAGTATTGTAAATACAAGTCTATATGCAGGTTTGATGAAAATACGAAAAACAATGAATATAAATATATTTCAAAATTGAATAAAGATGCGGTTTTAGAAATGATTAAAAATAAGGTGGTTTAAGAATAATTAAAATTTTGGCTGTGTCAGATTTCGTTTAAAACGCGGTTACATACAGCAAGTATGCGCCCTTGCTTTTTAAACTCATCTTCCTTGTCAAAATTTAATTCTTCATAAACTAATGTGGAACATAAAGAAATGGAGGATATATGGATTTATCTAATGAGAATATGGTTCATGTAAAAAAAAATGGAATTGAATATTTGCAATTTAGAAGATTGTTAGAATTCAAAAATTTAGTACATGCATATACGCTAAGTGTGTACGGAATTGATTTTAATGGTAAGGCTGAAAAAAGTGTCACAGAGCATAGCTATAATATGCTTTGTGATGCACTAGAAATAAATAGAGAAAATGTAGTAAAACCGCACCAAAAACACACAGATTGTATAAAAAATGTGGATAATAATTTTCAAAAAACATCAAAAGAGTACTTAGAAAATGTGGACGGTTTGCTTACAAGTAAGCCAGATACAGATTTAGTATTATCATTTGCAGATTGTACACCAATTTTATTATATGACCCAGTAAAAAATGTAATTGGAAATATTCATTCTGGGTGGCGTGGAACAGCTCAGAAAATAGGTCAGAAAGCCGTGCAAAAAATGATAAGTGACTATGGCTCTAAACCAGAAGATATTATTGCATGTATCGGTCCGTGCATTGGAAAATGTCATTTTGAGGTAGATGAAGACGTAAAAAATATTTTTGAACAAGCATTCAGTTATCTAAATAGAAATTGTGATATAATAGAAAAACGAGAAAATAAATATCATATAGATACAACTTTAATAAATAGATTAATGTTAGAAGAATGTGGATTACAATCTACAAACATAATAGAAAGTAAAATTTGTACAGTATGTAATTCTAATGTAATACATTCATATAGAGCACAAAAGGATAGGGCTGGCAGGAATATTGCTGTTTTAGGAATGACATTTGAAAAATAATCATAATTTTGGCTACGTCAAATCTCATTTCAAACGCGGTTACATACACAAAGTATGCGCCCTTGCCTTTGAAATTCATTTTCCTTGCCAAAATTTAATTCTTTTCCAAATAAATAAAAAGGAGAAAATTTTATGATACCTACTAAATTAAAAAAAGGTGATACTATAGGAGTAATTGCTCCATCAAACTATATAGAAAAAGACGATTTAGAGTATATAAATGCTTCCATTGCATTAATGGAGGCTTCGGGATTTAAAGTAAAATTCGGCAAATACGTATTTGAAGATACTCTCGGCTATGGAACATCACCAGAAAAAAGAGCTGCAGACATTAACTGGGCTTTTAAAGACGATGAGGTAAAGGCCATAATGTGTGTAAAAGGTGGTGAAGACTCCAACACAACTCTAGATTATATAGATTATGAAATGATAAAAAAACACCCAAAGATAATTTGCGGGTTTAGTGATAATACCAGCATTCTAAATGCAATACACGAAAAGACTGGACTTGTAACATATCATGGTCCAACATTTAAGTCGTTAACATCGTGGGAAACAGGCTATGCATATAAGCAATTCATAAAAACTTTTGCAGAGAATACAGAAAGTTTAATAATGGGAGAACCAGAAGACGAATACACAACTATACAAGCAGGACAGGCTACAGGAGAACTTGTTGGAGGAAATTTATCTTTATTTACAAAATTAGTTTGTGGAAAATATGCAGTAAATGTACATGATAAAATTTTGTTCTTAGAGGAGCTTGGGTTTGAAGCTGCACCAGAAATGGTAAATAGCAATATATATTATTTAAAACAAAATGGAGTATTCGACAGAATTGCAGGACTATGGATTGGAAATTATGAGCATCCATCTAAAATCGGTCTCGAAAAAATAATAATAAATGCTATTGGAGATGAATATAAATTTCCAATAATAAAATCAGATAACTTTGGTCATATTGACAAAAAAATAATAATACCAATTGGAACAAAAGCAGAAATTAATACAAATGAGAAAATAAAAATTAAGTTAGTAGAAAAATGTGTTGATGAAGGAAAATAAAATTGGTGATAAATTATGTATGATAATTGGGAAGATTTGCAGCAATCGATTAAAGACTGTAAAAAGTGTAAATTATGCACAAACAGAACAAATATTGTTTTTGGCGTAGGCAACAAAAATGCTGATGTAATGTTTATAGGAGAAGGTCCTGGTGCAGACGAGGACAGGCTTGGAGAGCCATTTGTTGGTAAAGCAGGCAAGCTTATGGATAAGGCTTTTCAAGCATTAGAAATACATAGAAACAAGGTGTATATAGCAAACATTGTAAAATGTAGACCACCTCAAAATAGAACACCTGAGGCTGATGAGGCACAGGCTTGCCTTAATTATTTAAGAAATCAAGTAATATTGGTAAAACCTAAAATAATAGTGTTACTAGGAAGCACAGCATTAAAAAACATACTCGGAGAAGAGTATGGAATAACAGCTTCAAGAGGAAAATGGGTAGAAAAGAAAGAAATACTTTACATGCCAACTTGGCATCCGGCTGCATTACTTCGTGATGAAAATAAAAAAATAGACTTCTGGAAAGACTTAAAGTTAGTAAAACAGAAGGCTGATGAGATGAAAATTGAAATTTAAAACGAAAGGTATAATCATGAAAAAAATTGAAGAGATAAGAAGTTATTGTTTGAATTGTAAAAATAGTCAGTGTAGAATAAAAGGTTGCCCACTAGGTAATTGCATTCCGGAATTTATACATGAGGTCGATAGTAAGAAAGAATATGAAATATTGTGTAATACTACTGTACTTCCAGCAATATGTGGAAGAATATGTCCACATGAAAAGCAATGTGAGGGGAGCTGTATTCGTGGAATAAAGGGAGAGCCTGTTTCAATAGGCGCGATGGAAGCTTATATTGGAGATTTAAGTATTGAAAATAATTACGAATTATCAATAGAGGTGGACGAAAGAGCAAAAGATAAAAGAGTTGCTGTAATAGGAAGTGGACCAGCAGGGCTTACATGTGCAGCTTTTTTAGCAAGAAGAGGCGTAAAGGTTACAATATACGAAAAACATGATAAGCTTGGAGGCCTACTAACACACGGAATTCCAGACTTTAGATTGCCTAGAGAAGTAGTAGAAAAAACAATAGAAAAAATATTGGATTTAGGAGTAGAAGTAAAGCTAAATCAAGAGTTGGGAAGAGATTTTGAAATTGAAGATTTAGCAAAAAAATATGATGCTGTATTTGTTTCTATTGGAGCTAACATTCCAGCAAAGATGAATGTAGAAGGTGAAAATCTAAATTGTGTTTATGGTGGAAATTATTTATTAGAATATAATAAACATCCAAACTATACTGGAAAAAAGGTTGCTATAATCGGTGGTGGTAATGTTGCAATGGATTCTGCTAGAACAATAAAAAAACTTGGGGCAAGTGAAGTTTATGTAATTTATAGAAGAGCTGAAGAGCAAATGCCTGCAGAGAAAAAAGAAATTGCAGATGCAAAAAAAGAAGGAATAGAGTTTTTATTTCAGACTAATATAGTTAAAATATTGGGAAAAGAAAAAGTAGAGAAGCTAGAATGTATAAAAACAGAATTGGTAAAAAAAGAAGGAGAAAATAGACTATCACCAGTAAATATAGAAGGAAGCAATTTTATTTTAGACATGGATTATGTTGTAATGGCAACAGGCTCAAAACCAGAGAATAATATCATAGAAAAATTTGAAAGAAATGAATATGGTTATATAAAAATAGATGAAAATATGCAAACTTCAATTAGTAAAGTGTTTGCTGGTGGAGACATAGTAGGACAGAAAGCAACAGTGGCATGGGCTGCAAGAAGTGGAAGAGATGCCGCAGAAAAGATTTTAAAAATAACTTGTAATATTATGTAAAATAGTATATAATTCTAAATAGTACATTTTGATGTGCTGTTTGAATATCATTCTGTAAGATTGAAAGGAAATTAAAAAATGAATGCAAGAGAAATGGAACTTATTAAATTTTGCGAAGAACAGAAGGTAGATGAGGAGATTTCTAAGAAATTCAGGGAGGCAAGTGAAAAAGAAGCTGAAGAACTTATCCGGAAATGGCTGAGCATGGAAGATGGAACACTTAATAGCATGGTTGGGTCTTATGACTATGAAGTAGTTGTTTGGGCTGACATGAGGAGTAAAAAGGATGTAGAAAAAGCCTTTGATACCATCCACAAGTGCATGCAGACAGGCTATAACAAGAAGTTGCAGTTTGTCGGTGTGTACAACGAACTGTTGAATAAAGTAGTTATCCACTTTTGGAGAATGAACGATATTGATATTAGAATCACTAATGTGACTATGTTTGTTCAGGAAGGTCAGTTGGATAAGCTGTGCAAACAGCTGAATGCTTTCATGGAGTAAGATTCCTTTCGAAAAAACTTTAGAGGGGTGATAAAACCGAAGCTGACTTAACGCTGTGAATACAGTTCAAGTCTACTTCGGTATTTTTATATTAACTAAAAGGAATAAGTATTACTTTGTCCGAATATTAACGAACTGATTCTTTTTTCCAAATTAATTTTTTTATGTAATTTATAATCTTAGTAAATTTATTTTCTTTTTTAGGAATCAAATAAGTATTATCATCATCTAAATAATCAGACAATGAATCATATCTGCTATCTAATTTTTCCATTACTTGAATATAGTAGTTATTAAAGAAAAAGTAATTAGTTGTAGTTCCAATTATGTCTTGAAAATTATATAATTTCTTTCTAAATCTATCTACATCATCAGAGGTAATAAGTGTTTTTAAAGAATTTGTGAAATATGAACTTATAATTAACTCCTGTGCAGAGAAGTATGCATTTTTTAATTGATTCTTTAGCTCATCAGATTTCTTATATAATGAATCTACTTTGGCAGTAGATAATTCGGTTTTTTGGATTTTATTAGATATTTTGATTATTTTTTCTTCTGTTTCTAGAATTTTATCAAAATAATTTGAAATCTGATTATACACATTTTCTCCACATAGGGCTGTAAATTTATTTTTAAAATGGTCATTACTATTAAAAGTACTTTCAAACAAAACTTCTTCACCAGTAACATAAGCCATTTGATAAATTAAATTACATAATAGTGGATAGCAATTTGGACTGACTGTTGAAAATGTTATATCATAATATGTTGCTGTTTCGAAAGTGTTTTCTAAAATATTAGAAGCAAGTAGCTGAACAGCTGCTTCATTTAAAGCCATTCCTGTTGGCTTAGACCCTTTAAAAGTACATAGCCCAAGTCTTGTTAAATCGCCTTTTTCATTTTTCTGTTCTTGAAAATTATGAATCAATTCATGAACAGCGAATTTTTCCAAATCAGCAAGTCCCATACCATCTCTAAAATATATGGCAGAATTCTTGTAAAAATAGCTAGCCTCAGACATTCCTTCAGGCATATCTGCTATATACATGGGCAGTTTAGAGAATCTTTCATAAAGGGTATCAAAATCAAAGCCAAGATTAGAAAATGCAGCAACAATTTTCTTGCTTACATTCTTGGCAATAACATTAACTGTAGTTGTATCAAGCGGTTCAATAACCGTAATTCCGTCTTTCTTTAAATCTGATTCAATACTCATTAAAAGGACCTTTCCTTTCTAGGTTTGCTAAAATGTACATATGAAAGGCTTAACGTCTTTTAGTTAAATTATCATTTGTACAGATATATACATTATACTACATAAATGGCTATAATGTGTAACAAATAAATTAAAAAAATATTTCAAAAATATTACAAAACCAAAATGTTCGCCCAAAAAGGGGCGCCCCTATTGGGCGAAACTTTTTGAGCGATTTCTAAAATTTATTTTACAACAACATTGTAAATTCTATTTTTTACATATATTTCTTTTACTATTGTTTTTCCGTCTAATTTGTCTTTTATTGCTTCGTGTACAGCAGTTTTTACTGTTTCTTCGTCTGAATTTACTGCTATATCAATGTTTGCTCTTAGCTTTCCATTTATTTGTATTGGTAAGTTTATTACATCTTCTTTAGTCTTTTCTTCATCAAATGTAGGCCATGGTGTCTCGGCTAAAGTTTGTGTAAATCCAAGTTTTTCGTTTAATTCCTCTGTAATATGAGGAGCAAATGGATTTAACAATTGTAAAAATGTTCTAAACTCTGCTTTATTTATTTTCTTTGCTTTGTAAAACTCATTTACCATAGTCATAAATGTTGATACAGAAGTGTTAAATTTCATTTCTTCAATATCACTAGAAACTTTCTTTATTGCTTGATGCATCATTTTTTCGAATTGTTTTGAATATTCGTTTGTTCCGTCATCAACTAAAATTTCTTGCATGTTCCAAACCCTATCTAAGAACTTGCTACATCCACGAATGCTATCAACAGACCATGGAGCAGTTTGGTCGAATGGCCCCATGAACATTTCGTATACACGTAATGTATCTGCACCATATTCATTTACAACATCATCAGGGTTTACAACATTTCCCTTAGATTTGCTCATTTTTTCTCCATTAGATCCTAAAATCATTCCATGAGAAGTACGTTTTGCATATGGTTCTTTTGTTGGAACAACTCCAATATCATATAAGAACTTGTGCCAGAATCTTGAATACAACAAGTGTAGGGTAGTATGCTCCATTCCACCGTTATACCAATCAACAGGAGACCAGTACTCTAATGCTTCTTTAGAAGCCAAAGCCTTGTCATTGTGCGGATCCATATATCTTAGGTAATACCAAGATGAACCAGCCCATTGTGGCATTGTATCTGTTTCTCTGGTTGCAGGACCACCACAGTGTGGGCAAGTTGTATGTGTCCATTCTGTATGCTTTGCAAGTGGAGATTCACCGTTTTCGCCGGGCTCATAATCTTTTACATCTGGTAAAACAAGTGGCAATTGATCTTCTGGAACTGGAACCCAACCACATTTATCACAGTGAACCATTGGAATTGGTTCGCCCCAATAACGTTGACGAGAGAATACCCAATCACGTAATTTGTAGTTAACTTTCTTTGTTCCGATTCCTTTTTCTTCAATCCATGAAATCATCTTGGCAATTGCATCTTGCTTATTCATTCCATTTAAGAAATCAGAATTAATATGAACTCCGTCACCAGAATAAGCTTCTTTAGAAACATCTCCACCTTCAATTACAGGGACGATGTCTAGTCCAAATTTTGTAGCAAAAGCATAGTCTCTTTCATCATGTGCTGGAACAGCCATTATTGCACCAGTACCATAAGTAATTAAAACATAATCTGAAACCCAAATTGGAATTTCCTTTCCTGTTGCAGGGTTTATAGCTTTAATTCCTTTAATTTCAACACCTGTTTTATCTTTATTTAATTCAGAACGTTCAAAATCAGATTTTAAACTTGCAGCTGTTTGATAAGCTTTGATTTCGTCTAAGTTTGTGATTTTATCTTTTAACTTTTCAATAATATGGTGTTCTGGAGCAACAACCATGTAAGTAGCACCAAATAAAGTATCTGGTCTAGTTGTGTAAACTCTTAATTTTTCTTCAGAATCAGCTATGCTAAAATCAAGCTCAGCGCCTTCGCTTCTTCCAATCCAGTTTCTTTGTTGAATTTTAATCTTCTCAAGAAAATCAACATCGTCCAAATCATCAATTAATCTTTGGGCATAATCTGTAATCTTAAGCATCCATTGGCTCTTTTCCTTTTGAACAACTGGGCTACCGCATCTCTCGCAAACGCCATTTACAACTTCCTCGTTAGAAAGACCAACCTTACAGCCAGTACAGAAGTTAATTGGCATAGTAGCCTTATATGCTAAACCATGTTTATATAATTGAATAAAAATCCATTGAGTCCATTTGTAATACTCTGGATCTGTTGTATTTATAACTCTTGACCAATCAAAAGAAAAACCAATTGATTTCAATTGTCTTGTGAAGTTTGCTATATTTTGTTCTGTAACAATCTTTGGGTGAATATGGTTCTTAATTGCAAAGTTTTCAGCAGGCAATCCAAAAGCGTCAAATCCTATTGGAAATAATACATTGTAGCCTTGCATTCTTCTTTTTCTTGCAACAATATCCATTGCAGTATAAGATCTTGGATGACCAACATGCAATCCTTGTCCAGATGGATATGGAAATTCTATTAAACCATACCATTTTTTCTTAGAAGAATTATTTTCTGCGTGAAAAGTTCCTTCTTTTTCCCATTTATTTTGCCATTTTTTCTCTATTTCTTTATAATTATATGACATGAAAAATCTTCCTTTCTCTGTAAATATGCAAGTATTATATCACAAAAGAGTTGAAAAAGGAACTGAAAAAACGCAAATATTTTAGCTGTCTGTAGATTTTATTTATACTTATTATACAAATAGAATAAGAAATATTTATTAATAGTAAAAATTAATTGTAAAATTTAAAATATAAACAAAAATAATTCATTAAATTAATAAAATTGTCGATATACAATCATTTATTAAAATATGAATTATTTACGCATTTTTTTGTTTAACTTTAGGATAAGGAATATACTCATCAGTTCTATATAATAGATAATCTACACTTGTTTCATAAAAATCTGCAAGTTTTGATAGTAACTCTAAAGGGATACTTCTTTTCTCGAGCTCGTAGTAAGAATAAGCCACTTGAGAAATATTAAGAAGGCTACTAAGTTGTTTTTGAGTTAAATCATGATCTTCTCTTAAAATTTTTATACGTGTTTCCATATTATAAACTCCTTTTATAAAAAATTGGAAAAATTTACTATAAAAAAATTATATGATAAAACAAAACGTTATAATGATTTTTAAAACAAATTGTTATAAAATTAATATAAATGTTATGAAAAGAAGAAAAAGTGAAGGAGATACATATGAAGAAATTGAATAATGATAAAAAAGACGGAATAACATTAATATCACTGGTAGTAACTATAGTAGTTTTATTAATACTAGCAGGAGTGAGTATTAATGCTGTTGTTGGAGATGATGGAGTAATAAAGGGTGCACAGGAATCGGCGAAGTTAACAAAAGAAAGCGAAGCAAAAAAAATAATGAATAAAGTTGTTCTAGAATATTATTTGGCAAGAAACGGAGAAACATTATGATATAATACTCCATCAAACAAGGCTGAAAATTGTGGAAAAGGCAGAAGGAGTTCTAAGATTTGGTTAAACTACACATGCGGGCAAAAATGAAAAAATAGTTTGGTTACAGCATTAAATTATTTTAAATAATTATTTAAACACAAAAATATGCTTATTCCCGACCACTTTTAATACACTAGTATTAAAAAGTGGTCGGGAAGCTTGCGTTTTTGAAAAGTATAATACAACATAATAATATTGATTGTATGAAAAAATATATAAAAGAGAAAATTGGGAAAAATATATATGCAAAAGGTAAAACATATAAAAAAATCTCGTTAAGTCTTGTACTTAATGATAATACTCATAGTTTAACTATATATATACCTAGCCAATTATAGGTATTTTTATTTGTATGATTTCACATTAGAATTAAAAATTACTTTTATATAACAATTACTTTTTTATCTTGATTTTTATATTTTTTTTGCTATAATTATTTCAGTTAATTTATCATTAAGTAGAATAATTAATGATTATAGGATAACATAGGAGGACAAAAAAGTATGAGAACAAAAGAAATGAGAGGAATTACTTTAATTGCTTTAGTAATAACAATTGTAATAATAATGATATTAGCGGGTGTAACGATTAATCTGGTAGTTGGAAATAACAATTTGTTTGATAAGGCAAAGAGTACACAAAAAATACAAACGGTAGCGGGAATAAAAGAAGCGCTAGAGCTTGAAAAGGTGGATATACAAGTTGAGAGTAAGACAGTTGATTTGGATAATTATTTGGAGCAGATAAGTACAGGGAAGAAGAATTATGATTTAAGTTCTAAAGAAAAAATAGATGAAAAAAATGCCGAAATAATAATAAATGATGAACATAAATTTTTAGTAAAAGACAAAGAAAATGGAGATGTAGAAATAATATATGAAGGAATAGCAAAAGCGAGTGATTTAACAATATCTCCGAGAAATGAAACATATACGTATCCAAATAGTGGAACATTTGAAGTAACAAATAATACATCAGGAGGAGAATTAACCGTAAGTTCAGATACTCCAAACATAGCAACAGCAAGTATTAAAGGAAACACAATAACAGTACAACCGGGAACAACAGCAGGAAAAGCAAATATAATAGTAAGAAGTGCAGCAAGTGGAGAATACGCAGAAAATAAAGCAATACATTTAGCAACAGTAGAAAATGGAACAATAGAATTAGAAGCAATTCCATATGAGGGAGTATATGATGGACAAGCACATAATGCATTTACGAGTATAAGTACAAACCCAAGTGATGCCAAATTAGAATATTCATTAGATGGAAACGAATACAATGAAGAAATGCCAACAATAACGAACACATCAGAGTTTACAGTAACAGTAAAGGCAAGTAAAGAAGGCTATAAGACACAAATAACAACAGAAACAGTAAAAGTAAGCAAAGCAGAAGGAAAATTAACGTTATCTGCGACGAGTGGAACAATAACATATCCAAGTAACGCAACTTTTACAGTAAGTGGAAATACAGGAACATTAAGTGTTTCTTCAAATAATAACAATATAGCAACAGCAAGTGTAAGTGGAAATACTGTAACAGTAAAATCGGGAACAACAGCAGGAAAGGCAATAATAACAGTAACAAGCGCGGAAGCAAGCAATTACAATGAAAAATCAGCAACATATACTGCAACAGTAAATAATGGGACAATAAGCTTAAGTGCAACACCATATAATGGAACATATGATGGAAAAGCACATAATGCATTAACAAATGTAAGTGCAAATCCAAGTGATGCAAAAATAGAATATTCAACAAATGGAACAACCTATAGTACAACAATGCCAACAGTAACCAATAGTTCATCATTTACAGTAACAGTAAAGGCAAGCAAAGAAGGCTATAAGACACAAATAACAACAGAAACAGTAAAAGTAAGCAAAGCAGAAGGAAAATTAACGTTATCTGCGACGAGTGGAACAATAACATATCCAAGTAACGCAACTTTTACAGTAAGTGGAAATACAGGAACATTAAGTGTTTCTTCAAATAATAACAATATAGCAACAGCAAGTGTAAGTGGAAATACTGTAACAGTAAAATCGGGAACAACAGCAGGAAAGGCAATAATAACAGTAACAAGCGCGGAAGCAAGCAATTACAATGAAAAATCAGCAACATATACTGCAACAGTAAATAATGGGACAATAAGCTTAAGTGCAACACCATATAATGGAACATATGATGGAAAAGCACATAATGCATTAACAAATGTAAGTGCAAATCCAAGTGATGCAAAATTAGAATATTCAATAAATGGAGGCACGTATAGTGCGACAATGCCAACAATAACAAATGTTTCTTCGTTTACAGTAACGGTAAGAGCAAGTAAAGCTGGTTATAAAACACAAAGTACGACACAAACGGTAAAAGTAAATAAAGCAAATGGAAATTTAACATTGTCTTCATACAGTGGAATACTAACATACCCAAATAGTGGAACGTTTTCTGTAAGTGGGAATACTGGAAATTTAAGTGTATCATCGTCTAATACAAACGTGGTAACAGTTAGCTTAAGCGGTAATACAGTGACGATAATTCCAAAAACGAGAGAAGGTAGTGCAACAATAACAGTAAAAAGTGCCGCAAGTGCAAATTACACAGAAAAGTCTGTAACATATAATGTTACTGTACAATTACCATATTTTACAGCTTCTTCAGGGGTAGGATATTATGCAGATGTTGATGGAAATGGAACTGTAGATGGTGTTATATTTGAAGATTTTAAAGTTGGAGGTAGCGGTTCTTGGGGAAACAGGAATGGTACATATACAATTCCAACTGTTTCAGGGACAAAGGAATATTATATTAGTAAAACTAACTATAGTGGACCTTTTGGAACAAAGGATGTGTTATCTGCAAAAGGTTCTGGTAATAATAGATTTTATGTAATGGCTCTTTCAGATGTTGGCAATGATACATATTCATGGAGTGAGGGAAAAGGGCTTGAGTCGAATGGGTGGATAATGCCAGAGAGAAATGAATGGGCAGCATTCCTAGGAAATTTGAAGATAAGTGAATCAAATTATAAATCTTGTGGACTAAAAGGAGAATATTGGTCATCAACTAAAGCAGATGACAGCTTTGTATGGACAGCACAGTTTACAACAGTTGAGAATTATAACGGATATTTTGTTAAGACTCTTTATAAATATTATTATTGTAGAAGGTCTGTACGTTTTTGCAAAAAGTTTTAGCATATAATAGAATAGGAAGTGTATTATATGGTGTGTAAATTTTATTTACACACCATATTGCTGTTTTCACAAAACATAGCAAAATTGGGAAATTGGCATAAATAATTTAAGTTTTTTGTTGAATAAATTGAGTTAGTAGAGTATAATATTTCACATAAAAGGACGTGATTTTATGGACATTAATAATTTGACTGAAAATGTATTAAGAAGAATGCCTGCAAATTTAACTCAAATTGAACAAGCAAGATACATTTATTTGCAATTAGGCAAATTGTTTACATTTGACGAGAAATACTGGCTTGGAAATAGTAAAACCAGAAGGATGATATATAGGTCAGCAAGAAAAATACAAACTCCTAAAGATTTGAAGAGTAACAAGGTTATATGTGTATCACTTACAAACACATATAATAGCTTACTTCAAAGAATTGGAATAGAGGCTGAAGCTGTTCATGCGGAAGATGATTTACATGTTTATTCAATTTTCAAAATAGATGGGGTTGAATATGAGGCGGATTTACAAAGAGATATGAAATTCATACAAGCTCATAGGAAAACAAGACTATTTGGGAGAGAGCCAGATTATTCAACAAGAAAATTAATTTCAGACGAACAAATGCAGGAAATGGATGAAAAGTTTGGCTATACATATGAGGGAGACGAATATTTAGCTATATTGATAGATAGGCTTAGGGATAAATTAGAACTGATACCAAACATGGAACAAAAAATGAAATATGCACTTCAAAAAATTGAGGGTTTTATGTCTGGTACTGATATGGGCTTTGTAGAAAAAATGCTATATTATGAGATAATTTTACCCGATGTTTTTAGTACAAAGGAAGCTAAAAAAGTTCAAATTATGGATATGTACGTTGAAGAAGATGGGGAGAGAAAATATACCTGTTGTATATCTGCAAACAAAGAAAAAAATGAGTATGTGAGATATATTTATTCGGAAAAAACGGGAACATTTTTACCTATTGAGGAAAAAGAACTAATAAAACTTATGGAAAATGGGCTTAGAACTGTTGGAAATAAAAAGATACAAGGAATGAAAAAAGTTTCAAAGGTAGAGGAGGAAAGTAGATAATAATGAATAAAGAAGAAAAATTAGAAAAGAAAAAAATGAGCACGGTAAAAAAAGTTATATTATCGGTATTACTAGTATTAATACTTGCAATAGTAAGTTTTATAATTTATGAGGTGGCAACAGTAAACAACACATATTATATTGGTGAAAAAAATTTACAAATACCAGTATTCGTATATCATGATATAGTTGAGGACGAATCACAAATAGAATATGACTATATGCAAACAACTGCAAAACAATTTGAAAAACAAATTACAGGACTTATGAAATTAGGATACAAACCAATAAGTTATGAAGATTTAGTAGCATATAAAAATGGTGAAAAAGCGATACCAAAGTGGAGTTTTTTAATAACATTTGACGACGGATACACTGGTGTGTACAAGTACGCATTCGAAATTGCAAAAAAATATAACATCCCAATGACATCGTTTGAAATAACCGATACAGTCGGAATTTCAGGCTATTACACATGGGACGAAGCAAGAGAAATGAAAGAAAGCGGACTAATGTCAATATATCTTCATGGTTATACACATACACAATATGATAAAGAAACTCCAGAAAGATTGCTTTCAGACACTAATAAGGCTCAAGAAGATTTGGAAAATAATCTAGAAGATAATAACATTTTAAAAGTATTTACGTATCCATATGGATTATATACAAATGCAGAAAGAGACACTTTATGGCAGGCTGGATATGTACAAAATTTGACTGATAATAGGATAAACTTAAGTGACAAACTTGATTTATCTGGACTACATAGATCATACCCATTAAACAACTCTGTATTAAAAATATTATTAAAAATACAATATAGAGTAATAAGATACAAATAGGAAAAAAGATACAATTCGGGAACGAAGAAAAATTGCATGCAAAAATATTAAATAAAAAGTACTAATTTATATTTTAAAAGTAAAACAAGAAGTTTGCTTTTTGAGGGGCTCGCAAGGAGCTCCGACTAAGAGCAATATGTTAAAATGTTATGAAATATAAATTAGTACTTATTTTATGGAAAATATACAATTTCTGCTCTGTTCCTAGGTTGTACATATTTGCTCATTTTGCATGTCTATTTTTGGTTTAAGTGTAGTTTGTTAAGAACTACTGCAACAGCATGTACAATTTTAGTTGCACTTTTTTGAGCTATTGTTTTTCCAATTGCCTTACCAGACACGGTAAGAGAGGCAACTAAGGCACTTATTAAAAATTGTAAATTAAACGTAATTCCAAATGAAGCTGTAATTTTTAATGCTATTGAAGCACTTATTGAACCACTTAAAACTCCACATATATCACCAATTACATCGGCACAGAAGTTTGCAACCTTGGCAGAATTTCTAATTAATTTTACAGATGTTTTGGAGCCTGCGATTCTTTTTGATGCTTTTGCATGGAATTCATTTTCGTCTGCGACGGTAACAGCAACACCAATTATATCAAAAAATATACCAATAAATATAACTAAAAATAATATTAATATAGCAGGGAATAATGGTAAATTTGTAATCGAGTTTGTTGATATAAATGAGAATACAATTGACAAAATAAATGTTGTGATAAATACAGTGACTAACCACCTTATATTAGAATTTGTGTTAGAGCTTTTTTCTTTATTAATTTTTGAATTGGTTGCACTATTGTTTTCCGCCACTTTATTCTTTGAATTGTTATTTGCCTTATTGGTTGAATTGGTGGAATCTTCTGTGTTTGTTAAATTCTCCTTAGAGGATTTATCTTTTTTACTCATATAATTAAAAAATCTCCTTAAATTAAATATTTCGATAGTGTTAGAACACTATCGATTAATTTCTAAATTAAAGTTAAGATGGTAAAATTATAAGTAAATTTTACGGTTTGAGGTCTAGCCTAATTTCTCTATCTGCTACTTAACATTACTGTTAAGCAGTTTCCTTTTCAAGCAGATATTCCATGTAAAGGAATGCCAGATTGCCACTTAAGTCCGTACCTTAATCCTTACAATTCTATGCTTCTAATGAAACAAACATTCTAGAAGTTTTCCTTGAAATACTTTTCTAAGATTAGTCCCTTTTGCAATAGAAATTTCATATACAAAGATAAACGTATAATCCCAATGCTATCACTCAAGACAGGCTACACTATGTATTTGTACATAGGTTATACTTAAAATGTAAATCTATCTAAGCCTCCGCGATAATAGGGAGCCTGATATGTATGCCATTACATATTTCCCTAAAATCTTACTCCCTGAAAACACACAAAACTGGCATTTCGCGCATTAACAAGAAACTTCAACGATGTGCCCTTTAGTGGATTTTTAGCCCCACCCTCATAATAGAAAGCATTACTAGAATAATGCACCATCAATTAGAATTATAACATGAAAATTAGTAAAATGCAAGGGGATAAAAAAGGAAGTTTTTGGAGAAAAATAATATGCACAAGCAGGAAATGTTTTACTGAAGTATCTGCTTTTGCAATGTAAAAAATGCACAATAGTATTGATTTTACACCATTTTTATTGTAGAATATGAAAGTATAAAAATAAGGCTTTCAAGATGCCACGAAAGGAAAGTGATAAAAGTGAAAGTTAGTAAAGAAGAATTATTACATATAGCAAATCTTGCAGATTTAAAAATAAAAGATGATGAAATAGACAACTATTTAGCAAATTTGCAAGATATTTTAAATTTTGCAGAAATTGTAAACAAGGCACCAATAGATAATTTACAAGAAACAATCGGTGCAAATGAGAATTCAAATGTATTCAGAAAAGATGAAGTAAAAACATTTGAAAATCACGAAGGTTTAATGGCAAACGCACCAGAAAAAGAAAGAGATATGTTTAAAATACCAAAGGTTATATCTTAAGAGAGAAAGGAACGCATGAATATGGGAAAATTATTTGTAATAGATGGAACAGATGGAAGTGGCAAGCAGACACAGCTAGAGACTTTGAAGAAGAGGCTAACAGACGAAAAAATAGATTATAGAACTGTTAGTTTTCCAAACTACGATAGTCCATCATCTTCACTAGTTAAAATGTATTTGGCTGGAGAGTTTGGCACAGATGCAAAAGCAATTAGCCCATATATTGCTTCTACATTTTATGCGGCAGATAGATATGCAACTTATGTAACACAATATAAAGAGTACTATGAGAATGGTGGAATAATCCTCGCAGATAGATATACCACGGCTAATATGGTTCATCAGGCAGGAAAAATTCAAGATAAGGCTGAAAGAAAAAAGTTTTTAGACTGGTTATGGGATTTTGAGTTTAATTTATACGGACTTCCAGTTCCAGCAGAGGTGTTTTTCTTGAATATGCCACCAGAATATTCTGCAAAGCTTATGAAAAATAGAGAAAACAAAATAACACATGAGGCAAAAAAGGACATACACGAGAAAGACCAAGTGTATTTAACACAAGCCTATAATGCTGCATGTGAGCTTTCTAAGGAGTATAATTGGTACGAGATTAAATGTGTTGAAGATGGAAAAATTAGAACTATTCAAGATATAAATGACGAGATTTTTACGGAGGTAAAAAAACACATATAGGAGGTAAATTGGCAAATGGAAGATATTACAAGACTTACAGTCCACGAGCTAGTGGAAAAATTGAATAAAAATGAATTATCTTCAGAAAAAATTGTAAAAGCTTACAAAGCAAGAATTGAAGATAAAGAAAAAGATGTAAAAGCCTTTATTACAACTACTTTAGATGAAGCAGAAAAAGAAGCTGTTAAGGTTGATGAAGAAAGAAAAAGTGGAGCAAAATCAAGTTTTGCAGGTGTTCCAATTGGAATAAAGGACAACCTATGCACGAATGGAGTAAAAACAACATGTGCATCTAAAATGTTAGAGAACTTTGTTGCACCTTATGATGCGACAGTTGTTGAAAAGCTAAAAGAGCAAGACATAATCAGTTTAGGAAAGCTAAACATGGATGAATTTGCGATGGGAAGTTCAACAGAAAATTCTGCAATGCAAATCACACACAACCCATGGAATTTAAACAAAGTACCAGGAGGTTCATCAGGTGGTTCTGCAGCAGCAGTCGCAGCAGACATGGTGCCATGGGCTTTAGGTTCAGACACAGGTGGATCTATTCGTGAGCCATCATCTTTCTGTGGAGTTGTTGGACTAAAACCAACTTATGGATTAGTTTCAAGATATGGACTAGTTGCATTTGCTTCATCATTAGACCAAGTTGGACCAATCACAAAAGACGTAACAGATTGTGCAATGCTTTTAAACTTGATTGCAGGTCATGATGAAAAGGATTCTACATCATATAACATAGAGAAAAAGGACTATACAAAGTCTTTGAAAAATGATGTTAAAGGATTAAGAATAGGCGTTCCAAAGGAATTCTTTGGAGAAGGAATAAATGCTGAAGTAAAAGCAAAACTAGAAGAAGCCATAGAAAAATACAAAGAAATGGGAGCAATTGTTGAAGAATGCTCACTTGATGTTGCCGAGTATGCACTTGCAACATATTACATAATCGCTTGTGCAGAGGCAAGTTCAAATTTAGGTAGATTTGATGGAATCCGCTATGGATACAGAGCAAAAGACTACAAAAATTTGAAAGAATTATTTGTAAATTCTAGAAGTGAAGCCTTCGGACCAGAAGTAAAAAGAAGAATTATATTAGGAACTTATGTGCTATCATCTGGTTACTATGATGCATATTACAAAAAAGCTCAAAAAGTACGTACATTCGTAAAAAGAGAATTTGACAAAAACTTTGAAAAATATGATGTTTTATTAACACCTGTTGCTCCAACAACAGCATTCGGAATTGGAGAAAAATCAAACAATCCATTAGAAATGTATTTAGCTGATATATGTACAGTTTCAATAAATATTGCCGGAGTTCCAGCAATATCAATACCTTGCGGAGTTGATAGCAAAGGAATGCCAATAGGAATGCAACTTATTGGAAACAGATTCGATGAAGAAACAATATTAAATGCTGCATATACATTTGAGCAAAAAGAAAAATTCAGAGAAAAATATAAACCAGAATTTAAGAAAGGAGAGTAAAAAATGGCAAGAGAAGATTATGAAGTTGTTATAGGACTAGAGGTTCATGCAGAGCTTTCTACAAAAACAAAAATATTCTGCAACTGCTCAACAGAATTTGGTGGAATGCCAAATACACACACATGCCCAATTTGTATGGCAATGCCAGGAACTCTTCCAGTATTAAACGAAAAGGTAGTAGAATATGCCGTAAAAGCAGGTCTTGCAACAAATTGTTCAATTTCAAAAGATAGTAAAAACGATAGAAAAAATTATTTTTACCCAGACTTACCAAAATCTTACCAGATTTCACAATTTGACAAGCCTCTTTGCAACAATGGTTACATAGAAATTGAAGAAGAAAATGGTGAAAAGAAAAAGATAAGAATTTTAAGAATTCATATTGAAGAAGATGCTGGAAAGTTAAACCACAACGAGTTTAGTGAGGGAAGTTTAGTTGACTTAAACAGAGCTGGAGTTCCTCTAATAGAAATAGTTTCTGAACCAGACTTAAGGTCTGCAAAAGAAGCTGATGCTTATTTGAAAAAATTAAAATCTACATTAGAATACATAGAAGTATCTGATTGTAAGATGCAAGAAGGTTCATTTAGAGCAGACGTAAACGTTTCTATACATAAGCCAGGAACACCATTTGGAACACGTACAGAAATGAAAAACATGAACTCATTTAAGTCAATTTCAAGAGCAATAGAATATGAAATTCAAAGACAGTCAGAAGTACTAGATAATGGCGGAATTATAGAGCAAGAAACACTAAGATGGGACGATGTATCTGGTAGAACATTTTCTATGAGAAATAAGGAAGATGCACAAGACTACAGATATTTCCCAGAGCCAGACTTGGTTGCAATAAAATTATCTGATGAATATATAGAAAATATAAGAAAAACACTTCCAGAGTTGCCAGAAAGCAGAAAAACAAGATATATGGAAGAGTATAAACTATCTGAGAAAGATGCTAGATTACTTACAGCTTCTAAATATTTATCAAACTTGTTTGAAGCTGCAGAGAAAATATGCAAAAACGCAAAAGCAGTTGCTAACTGGATTTTATCAGATATTTCTCGTATATTAAACGAGGAAGAGCTAGAGCCAGAACACATTCCATTTACAGGAGCTGAACTTGCAAGTCTAGTAGAATTGATAGACAAAGGAACAATAAGTTCTGCAATAGGTAAAAAAGTGCTTGAAGAAATGTTTGTAGAAGATGCTACAACACGCAAGCCAGAAGAAATAATAAAAGCAAAAGGCTGGATACAAATTTCTGATGAAGGAGCTATAAAAGAGGTTGTAATGCAAGTATTAGAAGCAAATCCACAATCAATAGCAGACTACAAAGCAGGAAAAGACAGAGCCTTAGGATTCTTAGTTGGACAAGCAATGAAAACTACAAAAGGCAAGGCAAATCCACAAATGTTGAACAAAATGTTCATAGAAGAAATGAATAAATAATAATAAAGATGCACAAAGAGTTTAATTACTTTAAATGTGCATCTTTTTTATGAAAATATAGGTTAGAAAATTTATCTACTAATTTTTTCTTTTAAAATAGTATTAAATGCAATTCCACTTATAAAGAAAATTGCCATAAACATTGTGAAAGACTTAAAAAGAGAAGAGCCAATTTCATATACTATGTAAGATTGATTCATGGTTAAGTAAATAGACATTATAAGTGTGGCAAATAGTACTAAAACAAACGAAATTTGTATACCTGTAGTCATAAGATTTTTTACTTTTGGTTCAAAAGAAAAATCAAAAACAGAGAAAAATTTATTAAAAAAGTTCAAAAACATTTAAAAATCCATCCTTTCTAATTTATTTATAATATATTGAAAAGTATGTTGTTGTAAGGTTTTTGTATTTTACTCCAGTAATTTGATATATAATATATAATTACAGCCAACAGGCAAAATTATATTTTAAATCTACTATATAAATGATATCATATAAAAGATGAAAAATATAGTTGAAATAAATGGCAAAATTGATATAAAGTAATGTAGTGATGATTGTTCTATAACATACAATATTGTATTTGATAAATTTAAATAAAAAATTGTAGGAGGAGTTAAGGCAGAAAGGCACTTGAAATAAATGCAATGAGCATAGAGAAAAAATAAAATCGCAATAACAAATGTTATTACGATTCTACTCAATAAAAAACTGTGCACAATTTTTTATTTATGCATTCATTGCATTTAATTTTTTTGCTAAAGCAGATTTTTTTCTAGAAGCTGTATTCTTAACGATAACTCCTTTTGTACAAGCTTGGTCTATTTTCTTTGTAGCTTCAGAAAGTAAAACTTTTGCGTCTTCAACTTTTCCAGCTTCAACAGCTTGCTCAAATTTCTTAACAGCTGATTTATATCCAGATTTAATCATATTATTTCTAGCAGTTTTCTTCTCTATAACGTTTACACGTTTGATTGCAGATTTGATATTTGGCATGTTTATTGCACCTCCCTTTGAGTTTGTAATTATAACGCATATTATTGTACCATGAATTTGGTAAATTTGCAAGGATTAGTAGAAAAATCTTTACAAAAAGTATAAAAATACGTATAATTTATCATGAAATTAAGAAAAAAATTATCTTAAATGAAAAATTAAGTATTTAATATTATAAGATTAAACAAAGTAGAAAATTAAATAACAATCATAAAAAACTATGTAAAATTTTTAGGAATGCAAAAATGTGTACTAAAATTTTAATTGATTTTTGGTTTTAAAGGAGAAATGTAAATAATGAAAAAATTAGGCTTTTTTGGTGGCAGTTTTAATCCACCAACATATGCGCATATAAATGTTGCAAAAATGTCAATAGAAAAATTTAATTTGGATGCAGTATATTTTGTACCAGTTGGGAATTTATATAATAAGCCTAGTTTGATAGATGAAAATTATAGATATAAAATGTTAGAGCTTATTTGTGATGATAAAATAATGGTTGAAAACATAGAGTTAGGACGAAAACAAACATTAAATACCTTGCAGGCATTTGAATTAATAGAGCAGAAATATAAAAGTACGGAAAATTATTATATAATGGGTGCAGACAACTTTGAAAAATTACCTACTTGGAAAAATGCAAAAGAGTTAATAGAAAATTTTAAATACATAATATTTGAAAGAAATGGTTCAGATTCAAAAAGCTTATTAGGTACACAAGAAATATTAAAGCAAAATAAAAATAATTTTGAATTTTTAGATGAGAAAAAATATTCGAATGTAAGTTCTGGAATTATAAGAGAACTTATACAAAATGGAGATTATAAAGAATGCGAAAAATATACAAAGCCGGAAATAGTACAATATATAGAAGAAAATAATTTATATTTATAGTTTAGTAAGCCTTGATAGAGTGAATCTTATCAAGGTTTTATCATGTGAAAATCGGAGGCATCCATTGTTATTATCAGAAGTGCTGCGATTAATTGATATTAATCATGTATGTCATATTTTGTTGAAATTTGACGATGAGTTATACTTGCAAAATGGAAAATTATGTTATATACTTATTAAAGTTTAAATCAAACAATTTTATTCAAAAAATTAATTCGAAGAAAAATCCAATTATGAAATTTTTATAGAAAGTGGTGCGTAATTATGCTATCTAAAGTAAATAGTATTGCGCTTAGAGGACTAGAAGGCTATTTAATAGAGGTACAAGTAGATATTTCGTCTGGTATGCCTTGCTGGGAAATTGTTGGCTTGCCAGATATTAGTGTAAAAGAAGCTAAAGAGCGTGTAAAAACTGCGATAAAAAATTCTGGGCATGAGTTTTTAAGCAGAAAAATTATAGTCAATTTATCTCCGGCGGATTTAAGAAAAGAAGGCACATTTTATGACTTACCAATTGCGGTAGCCATTTTATTAAACATGGGCGTAATAAAAATGATAGAAGAAAGAACTGTTGTAATTGGAGAACTATCTTTAGATGGACATATAAATAGAGTTAATGGGATTTTGCCTATTTGTTCAGAAGCAAAAAGAAAGGGAATTAATAAAATAATCCTGCCAAAAGAAAATGCAAAAGAAGGGGCTCTTGTTGATGGAATAGATGTGATTGGAGTAGAAAATCTTAGAGAAGTAATTGAATTTTTTAATAATAAAATTAAAATCTCTCCAGAGAAAAAAACAGAATTTGAGTATAACACTGGATACATAAATACAGATTTTGAAGATGTGAAAGGTCAAAAAAATGTAAAGCGAGCACTGGAAGTCGCGACAGCAGGAGGTCATAATTGCCTGCTTATTGGAAGTCCTGGTTCAGGCAAAACAATGATGGCACAACGAGTAGCTTCAATATTGCCAGATTTAACTTTTGAAGAAGCAATAGAAATTACTAAGATATATAGTATTGCAGGAAATATGCCACAGGGAGAGCCAATTATAAACAATAGGCAGTACAGAGCTCCACATTATTCAATTACACCTGCGGCACTAATTGGCGGTGGTAAAATAGCTAAACCAGGAGAAATAAGCTTAGCACATAATGGAGTGTTATTTCTGGATGAATTACCTCAATTTAATAAAAATACACTAGAATTACTGAGAAGTCCTATGGAAGAAGGACAGGTAAACATTAATAGGCTAAGTGGAAATATTGTATATCCATGTAGATTTATGCTTGTTGCTTCTATGAATCCGTGTCCGTGTGGATATTACGGCTCAAAAGAAAAAGAATGTACCTGTAGTGAAACTGCTATTAATAAATATATGAATAGATTAAGTGGACCTTTATTAGACAGAATAGATATACAGGTAGAAGTTAATCCAGTAAAATACACAGATTTAAAGGAAAATGAGATAGAAGAAACTTCAACCGAAATAAGGAAAAGAGTAAATAAGGCTAGAGAAAAGCAAAGAGAACGTTACAAAGAATATAAAATTTTTTCAAATTCAGAACTAAATTCGAATCTAATAAATAAATTTTGCATCTTAGATGAAGAATCCGAAAAATTACTACATTCTGCATTCGAAAGATTGAAAATGAGTGCAAGAGCATATACAAGAATATTAAAGGTCGCAAGGACAATAGCGGATTTAGATAATTCAGAAGAAATAAAGAAAAAACATATAGCAGAAGCTATACAGTATAGGAGTTTAGATAGGAAATATTGGACTAGATAGAAAAATATGGTTAGAGGACAATAAAAATTAGAAATTTTACTATATAAAATTTGGAAAAAGATGTGATTACATATAGTTTGTAGAAAATTATATTTTAAGTATATTTTATTGTTAATTTTATAGAGGGAAGGATGATCAATTATAGAAATTATTAAATGTTATGAAGAAAAATACCCACAAAGGCTGTTACGAATAAGGGAATATCCTGAACAATTGTATTGCCAAGGAAATGTGGGATTATTAAATGAGCAAAAAATAGTTGCCATAGTTGGATCGAGAAACTGTTCTGAATATGGAAGAAAATATGCCAATATATTTGCGTCAGAACTTGCAAAAAGAGGAATATGTGTAATTAGTGGAATGGCAATAGGTATAGACACATCAGCTCACTGTGGTGCAATGCACGAAATTGGAAAAACAATTGCGGTACTAGGAGGTGGATTTAAATATATTTACCCATCACAAAATATATGGTTATATAATAACATAATTGATGTTGGTGGCTGTGTAATTACAGAGTATGAGGAAAATGAAGAAACAAAAATGAGCAATTTTCCAAAAAGAAATAGGCTAATTAGTGGTTTAGCAGATGCAGTTTTAGTTATAGAAGCAGAGCATAGAAGTGGAAGTAAAATAACAGCAACATATGCAAAAATTCAAAAGAAAAAGGTGTATTGTATTCCTGTAAGTCTAGACCAAAAGAATAGTTCTGGTGTAAACGAATTATTAGCAGATGGAGCTAAAATAGTAACAACACCAAGACAATTAATAGAAGATTTGTATGGAAAAAATTTTTACAAGAGTACTTCTGGGAAAAAAGACAAAAATGAAGAAAAAAATCAGAAAGAAAACAAAGTGATTTTAGGTAATGATAATACAGTGGTAACAGACTTTAGTAAAATTTCTAGATTATTAGAACAAGAAATGACATCAGAAGAAATTGCTAAAAAAATAAATAAAGATATTTCTGAAGTTAATTCTATGCTAACAATAATGGAAATTGAGGGAACAATAGAACAAGTTCCCGGAAACTATTATGTAAGAGCGGGCAAAAAAATTAGTTAAAGTTTTAAACTACAATCTAATTAAGTAAGAGGTAATTTAATCATGAATATTGAATTCTTAAGTATCACGTGGAGTATATTTCTAAATGTAGATTAAGCAATGTATTTTGAAAAACAATTATATGTAATTAAGAAATTAATTGAGGAAAGGCGGATTGGAAACGTGAATACGAAACAACAAATTGGAAAAATTGGTGAAGATTTAGCAACAAAGTATTTAAGTAGTAGTGGATATAGAATTTTAGAAAGAAATTATAGAGGAAAACAAGGAGAAATCGACATAATAGCAACTGAAAAAAATAAAATAATATTTGTAGAAGTAAAAGCTAGAACAAATTTAAAATATGGAAGACCAGCTGAAGCTGTAACTAAAACTAAGCAAATTCATATAGAGCAAACAGCCCAATATTATGTATGCAAAAATAAATTGGAAAATAAGCAAATAAGATTTGACGTGGTAGAAGTGTATTTAATAGCTGAAAAATATAAGATAAAACATATAAAAAATGCCATATGAAGTGTATAAAACTAAGTGTTTACAGATTTTCTTTACGTCTATACATATCTTATTTTCTATATGTGTATAAATATTAAAAATAAACAAATGTAACAACAAGAATGCAAAAACAACAAAAGAACAAAAAACACTTGAAAAAAGTACAAAAAACATATATAATGAAGTCGCAAGAAAAATACATTTCGATAAATTGAAAGGAGCGATTTTTATGAACATAAAAATAACAGGAAAGGAACTAAAGGCAACAGACGCAATAAAAAATTATATTGATACAAAAGCAGAAAGAATAGAAAAATATTTTGATACAGAAGATATAAATTTATTTGTAACAATAAAAAAAGAAGGCGGAGACCAAGTTGCAGAAATGCAAATATCTGTTAATGGAGAATCATTCAGAGCTGTAACAGCAAGCAACGATTTATATGCTTCAATAGATAAAGATATTGACATATTAGAGGGCCAAATTAGAAAAATGAAAACTAAAAAGGACAAGCAAAATATGACAGAATCTATAAGAGCTAAAGAAGCAAGCAGAGCTGAAGAGCATGAAATAGAAGATGAAATAGTTAAAACAATGTATTACAGCATAAAACCAATGGGAGCAGAAGATGCTAAATTATTATTAGAAGAACAACCACAAAACAGATTCTTAACATTTGTTAACATTGAAACAGGAAAAGTAAACGTTATATACAAATTAAAAGATAACAAAAACTTTGGTTTAATAGAACCAGAAGCATAGTTTAAAATATGAGATTATAAGACGCTTAGAAGTTTTATAATCTCTTTTGTTATATTTATAAATATTAAATTAATACCAAATAATTTTAAATAAAATATTTGTACTTAATGTAGACTGGGCAAAGGCAAGGAATGGTTAAATATATGAAAAATTACGAAACTGGTCATGGAGTTATATAGACTACATTAGTGCAATTAATAAAATGTCGAATTATGACATGTGAAATTGTAAAAATATGTAAAAAACATATTGACTATATCTTAAAATAATGTATAATTAGATTAGTTAAATTTTGATATATCAAATTACTATATCACAAATGATTTTTTCAAGAAAATTTATTCTAAAATAAAATCCAAAATAAAAAGAAAAGACAAAAAGCCATTTTTGTAATGTTATTCTATTAAATATACTAACTAAAACGTAAAATAGGTATTTTATGTGTTTATTTTCTTTGCAAAAATTAAATTTTGAAATTAGATTGAGTGTTTTAAGAAAGGACTATAAAAGCATGAACAAAAAAATATTTGTTTTATTTATTGTGCTCATATTAATTGTTGCTATAGGCTTTTTATTTTCATATGACAAGAAAGTTATAGAGCAAGAAAAACAAAATACAAGTGAGCAACTTGATAATACAGAAGATGTTGAAAAAGAAGTAACTGAAGATGATGGATTTGAAGAAGATTTAATAGGTTCTTTAAAAATTGAAAAAATAAATTTAAATGGAACAGTAAAAGAAGGAAGTACTAATGAGATATTAAGAGATTACATAGGACACATAGAAGAAACGGCAAAATATGATGGAAATGTTGGACTTGCAGCTCATAACAGAGGAAATAAATATTCTTATTTTGCTAGGATAAACGAGTTAGAACCAGGAGATGAAATAGTATATACAACTAAATATGGAGAAAGAAAATATATTGTTGATACAAAAAAAGAAATACTAGAAACAGATTGGAGTAATTTAGAGGGAACTTCAGATAATAGACTTACTTTAATAACATGTATAAAAAATAAAGTAAACCAAAGATTATGTGTACAAGCTGTACAGGAAAACATCTAAATAAACTGAGAAAGGAATTAATCAATTAAATAATTTTAATACGTTTATATAATTGATTATATGGAAATTATGGTTAAATTAAAATTAAAAAAAATGTTAGTAATTTTTCAAATATTGATGATACTTTGGCCAACTGCTTTTGCTTTGGCAAGTACTGTAAACATAGGAGATACGCTTAATATTGAAAGGGGAGGTTTAGGTTTTTATACTATTCAATATTGGAGTGATTATAGAGATAAATGGATGTATATAACATATTCAAGAACATATTATACAGATCAAGATGGAAATAAAAAAATTGCATATTGTATGGACCAAGACTTGGATGGAGTAGGCTGGCTACCAGGAGAATATGAGAATTATGATGCACTAGTTAGAGAAGAGCTAAGAAACGATAAAATATGGCAAGTATTAAAAAATGGGTATCCAAATGTTTCTCCACAGGATTTAGGTGTAGAAACAGAAGATGATGCTTATCTAGCAACAAAACAAGCTGTTTATTGGATTATAAAACATGGAAATGAGCCTAATGCAAAAATTGAAAATATATATACTCATTTTAGAGCTGGGGAGACAGAAATTAATAATCAAAATTTAGAAGATATACAAAGAAGAGGTAAAAAGGTTGTTGATGCAATATATAAGTTAGTAAATATTGCTGCAAATGAACAAAGGGGAGAAATAATACATCCAGAGGTAATTCAGGAAGACAATTTTATTATAGATAAAGATAACAACTATTATTCTGCAAAATATAAGGTAACAGAAGCAAATGTAAAGTCGAAAATTATAATAGATGAAATTGATTATGCTAATGATGATATATTTACAGCAGATATAAATGGTAATCCAAAAACAGAATTCTTGCCAGGCGAGACATTTAAAGTAATGATACCCAAGAAAAGTATTGTTGAAGGTGCAGAAGCAAGAGTGGATTATACAATAAAATCAGAATTGGATGTACTATATTATGTTGCAAGCAAAATTGAAGGAAAACAAAACTATGTAATATTTTCTAATAGAATAGAAGAAGGTAAAAGTAAGATTCTTTTGAAGATACCAGAGAAACAATCCGAAATTCAAATATTGAAAGTAAGTAGCGATACTGGTGAACCTATGAGTGGTGTAAAGTTTCAAATTACATATGAAGATGGAAGAAAGAGAATATGTACAACAAATCAAAATGGTTACGTACATTGTGACCATATGCCAAGTGGAAAAGTTATCGTTGAAGAAATAGAAACTAATGAAGGATATGTATTAGACGAGAAAAAATACGAAATTAATTTAGGATATAATGAAGTATATATGTTTTCTGTATCAAACCATCGTCAGAAAGGAACTATTTCTATAGAAAAAGTTGATCAAGACGACAACAATACAAAATTAGAGGGAGTGGAATTTGATATTATTGATGCAAGTGGAAAGATAATTGATCATGTTGTAACAGATGCAAATGGAAAAGCTTCGACAACTGTTAATACGGGAAATTATATAGTTAGAGAAACAAAAACAAAACAAGAATATAGTATAGGAGTTGATAAATCAGTTACTGTTAATTGGAATGAAACAGCAGAACTGAAAATAGAAAATGAGAAGAAAAAAGGAAAAATAAAAATAATAAAACAAGACAAAGATGATAATTCGGTAAGACTAGCAGGTGTAAAGTTTAAAATACTAAATGAGGAAGATGAATGTATTGAAAAACTTGAAACAGATGAAAATGGAGAAGCATTATCAAAAGATTTAGTAATAGGAGATTATTACATAAAAGAAGTTGAAACAAAAGATAGCTATGTATTAAATAATGAAAAAATAAAAGCATCAGTTAAATTTAATGAAACTAATGAAATAACAATAGAAAACGAAAAAATAAAAGGGAAGATTCAAATAAATAAGCTTAGTGAAGATAAAAATAATATATTAGAAACAGAAGTTGGAAGCCCTATAGAAGGAGTTAAATTTAATATTTATGATATGGAAAATAAACTAGTAGATACAATAGTAACAGACAAAAATGGAGTGGCAGCATCAAAAAAACTAGAAAAAGGTAGATATAATGTACAAGAAATTGAAACTAATAAATGGTATATATTAGATAAAAAAATATATGAGGCTGAAATAAAAGAAAACAATGAGATTGTAAAGTTAGATATTGTTAATAAATCTAAAGATCCAAAGATTGAAATAAAAAAATCATGTAAAAATATTACAAAATCAAATGATGAAATAGATTATAGCTTCGAAATAAAGAATACAGGAAATGTAGAATTAGAAGATTTTACTTGGTATGATTATTTACCAGCTGATTATGCAAAAATTACAGGAATTGAAACAGGAACATACAATAAAGATATTCTTTACAATATATATTATAAAACAAATCAAAAGGATGAATACATGGTATTAAAGAAAAATCTAAACGGTGGAGAAGACAATTTTATAAGCTTAACAGATTTACATTTAGAAAAAGATGAAAAAATTACAGAAATAAAAATTTATTTCGGAAATGTTGATGTTGGTTTCAAATCAGAGAAAAAGCCACATATAATAATGAAAACAAATGAGAATCTTAAAAATGATACTAAAATAGAGAATAGTACTGTACTAGAAGGCTATAATCAAGATTACAGAGTTAGTTCAAAAGACACAGCTGTTTCAACTATTTACAATGTTGTGCAAGAAAAGAAATTACCAAGAACGGGATTTTAATAAAAATTTTGCTAAAAAAATTGAAAAATGTAGAATTTTGTAATATAATGTATCTGTTACGAAGGTAACGCGTAATTTTATAGTATTGAAAGGAGCAATTAATATGATTTATTCAAAAGACGTAGAAAAAATGTGCACAGTTGCAAAAGGCGTAAATCATGGACCAGCCCCAATTCCAGAAGAAGGAAAATGGGTTAAGGCAAAAGAAATTAAAGATATTTCAGGATTAACACATGGTATTGGTTGGTGTGCACCACAACAAGGAGCATGTAAATTAACATTAAACATAAAAGAAGGTGTAATACAAGAAGCATTAATAGAAACAATAGGATGCTCTGGAATGACACAATCAGCAGCCATGGCTGGTGAAATACTTACAGGTAAAACAATACTAGAGGCACTAAACACAGACTTAGTATGTGATGCTATAAATACAGCTATGAGAGAATTATTCTTACAAATAGTATATGGAAGAAGCCAATCTGCATTCTCAGAAGGTGGACTTACAATAGGTGCAGGTCTTGAAGATTTAGGAAAAGGTCACAGATCTCAAATAGGAACAATATACTCAACATCATTAAAAGGACCAAGATATCTAGAAGTTACAGAAGGATATATAACAAGCCAAGCATTAGATAAAGATAATCAAATAATAGGTTACAAAGCATTAAACTTTGGAAAAATGATGGACTTTATAAAAGGTGGAATGGATCCTAAAGAGGCTATAGAGAAAGCTACAGGAACATATGGAAGATATGCTGATGCAGCAAAATATATAGACCCAAGACAAGAATAATTATGAGGTATGAAAGGAGCAAAAAATATGGCAGTAACATTTGAAGGTTATGAAAGAAGAATAGATCAAATTATGCCCGTATTAAATAAATATGGAATAAAAGATTTAGAAGAAGCAAGAAAAATTTGTCAAGACAAAGGATTTGATCCAGTTGAAATGGTTAAATCAATTCAACCAATATGTTTTGATAATGCTTGTTGGGCTTACACAGTAGGCGCAGCAATAGCTATAAAGAAAGGTTGTACAAAAGCAGCAGATGCAGCTAAAGCAATCGGAGAAGGATTACAATCATTCTGTGTACCAGGTTCAGTTGCAGATGATAGAAAAGTTGGATTAGGACATGGAAACTTAGCTTCAATGCTTTTATCAGAAGAAACAAAATGCTTTGCATTTTTAGCAGGACATGAAAGCTTTGCAGCAGCAGAAGGTGCAATAGGTATTGCAAAATCAGCTAACAAAGTTAGAAAAGAACCATTAAAAGTTATACTAAATGGTTTGGGAAAAGATGCAGCACAAATAATATCAAGATTTAATGGATTTACATATGTAAAAACAGACTTTGATTATTATACAGGAAAATTAACAATAGTAGAAGAAATTCCTTACTCAGATGGAGAGAGAGCAAAAGTAAGATGCTATGGAGCTAACGATGTTCGTGAAGGTGTTGCAATAATGCATCATGAAGATGTAGATGTATCTATAACAGGAAACTCTACAAACCCAACAAGATTCCAACATCCAGTTGCTGGAACATACAAAAAAGAATGCTATGAAAAAGGAAAGAAATACTTCTCAGTTGCATCAGGTGGTGGAACAGGAAGAACACTACACCCAGATAACATGGCTGCAGGACCAGCTTCTTATGGTATGACAGATACAATGGGAAGAATGCATTCAGATGCTCAATTTGCAGGTTCTTCATCAGTACCAGCTCACGTTGATATGATGGGATTAATAGGAATGGGTAACAACCCTATGGTTGGTGCTACAGTTTCAATAGCAGTTGCTGTAGAAGAAGCTATGAAATAGTTGATAATACTGTAATGTAGCAATTATCTAATGTTTATAAAACTATAAAAATAAACTAAAAAATAATAAAAAGTTGTCAACTGTCAACCATTTGTCAACCCAAAAATTGTCCGCTAATTTAGTGGATAATTTTTTTATACAATAAACAAAAAAATGTTCGTAAAATCTATTGACAAATTCTAAAAAGCGATGTAGAATATACACGAAATACGAACATACGTTTATATAATAGATTGATAGGAGGATAACAAAATGAATATTCTAAAACAAAGAAATAATAATATAATTGATTTAACTAAACCAGTGGAAATAAAGACATATTTAACAGTCAGCGTTTTAGGAAAAAGTTTAAATTTGAATATCAATTTTAAAAATATCAATGTTCCAGAATTAGATATGAATGAAAAAGAGGTAAATTTATTTTTGCCAGTAAGATATAAAAAAATAGGGACAGTTGAAATTGTAAGTGAAGCTATAAAAAAGATGTATTCTGAGATTGCAGAAATAGAAATTGCAAATAGTATGGAAAAAATAAGAGTAATGCTAGGTTTTGCACCAGAAGATTATGCTATAAAAAGAATGCCAGATACGTTTATAAAAAATGCCAGAAATAAAACAATAATAATAAATCCAGATATTACGAAATATAGTAGAAAAATAATTGAAACGAGTTTGATACAAGCCTTTTGCAAAACAAAACATAAAGAAAATTCAAAAGAATATAAGGCCCTATTAAAAAATGCAATAGAAAAATATGAAAATTATGAGTATAGAATAATTAAGGTATCATAACAATTATACTCTAAATACATTACGAGAGTAAATTGCTAAAATAAAAAATGTTTCTGCTACATAATAAGGCAGGATATTAAATCCTGCCTTATGTATTCTATCTTTTCCAAAATAAAATATATAAAACGAACTTAAAATCCTGTCTAATAATAATAGCCAATAATTAATTGTAAATAATTAATCACTAAAAATTAATAATAATTTAACTAATTAAAAACTAAAACTATTTCATTTGGCTTTCAGCTTGTTGTATTAACTTCTTAACCATGTTTCCACCAATTCTACCAGCGTCTCTTGCAGATATATCACCGTTGTATCCATCTTTTAGATTTACTCCAACTTCGCTAGCAACTTCGTATTTGAATTTGTTTAATGCATCAGCAGCTTCTGGAACTACTTTGTAATTGCTATTGCTTGATGAATGTGCCATAATTTTCACCTCCTAGTGAGTATTTAAAAAGCGTATGTGCTCTTTACAGTATATATAATGCCTCAAATTTTCAAAAATAAACTGGAAATTTTATGAAAGAAAAATAAAAAAATGTTTAAAAAGATAAAAACTATGTTATAATATTGCTGTTAAACCGTAGAAAAATTTAAAAAATTTAATTTAAAGTATTATAAATACGTCTTAAATTATATATTTTTGAAAGAATAGAAAGGAAATTAATATGTATAAATTAGTAGCAATAGATTTAGATGGAACTTTATTAAATTCATATGGAGAAGTATCAGAGAAAAATAAAGAAGCAATACAAAAAGCAAAAAATAAAGGCGCAGAAATAGTAATTGCATCTGGACGACCAATTTCATCTGCAAGAAGCTATGCATATGAAGTTGGAGCAGATAATTATATAATTTGTGGAAATGGTTCTGTATTATATGATATGAAAAATGAACAAATAATATACGATAAATTTATAGAAAGACAAAAAGCTTTACAGATTATTAAAATTTGTGAAGAAAATAGTATATTTTTTAATATATATACAGAAAAATTAACAATTTCAAAATCACTAAATTATAACATTTTATTTTACAATAATGAAAATAAAAATGTTCCAGAGGATAAAAAAACCAACATAAAAATAATAGATAATATATATAAATATGTTGAAGAAAATCCGGATTTACAAGTTCTAAAAATTACTGTTTGCGATGAAAGTAAAATAATTTTTGATAGTATAATTAGAAAACTAAGAGAAGTAAAGAATGTAGATGTACTTGATTTACAACATATGGCTAGAAAGTATATTAAGCTTGGCACAGAAGAAAAGAAAGTTGAATATTATTATACAGAAATAACTAGCAAGGATGTTGATAAATGGGGAGCTATTGAAAAATTAGCTGATAGATTGCAAATAAATAAAGAAGAAATAATGGCAATTGGCGATAATATGAATGATAAAAGAATGGTTGAAAATGCTGGGCTTGGAGTCATGATGGAGAATTGTGCTCCATACATGAAAGAGTTTGCAGATGTGATTGTTAAAGATAATAATAATGATGGTGTTGCTGAAGCAATAGAAAAATACGTGTTAAGTGAAGAATAATACTAAAAATGAATTCATAATGTAATGGAAAAATGTATTCTTAAAAGAAATATCTATTGGAAGGATAATATAGAATAAAAGCAAATAAAATGCACAAAATAACTAAAAGAGGTGCATTTTATGTTTAAAGAGAAAAATATTGAAAATAGAAAATTAAGAAATTCACAAAAACAAAATTCTGATATTGTAAAAATAGAAGGTTTATATAAAAATGATAGTAGTTCAGATGAATCCAATAATTTTCATTTAGAAGAATTACTAGGAGGAGAGGGAACAACAAAATATGGAGAATTTGTTTCTTCATATTTTGCATGGATTGGACTTAATAGACAAAAAAATAGGGCAGATGAGTTAAATGAGATGACTAGAAAAAACAAATATACGTCTAAAAAATATTAAGTTTATAAATAATGATGTTAACAGATTAATTAACAAAAGAAAAAATATAAAAATAAAATGTAAAAGCAAAAGAAAAGTTAAAAATTTAAACCAGCATCAAATTAAGGTCAATTGAAAAAATATAAAAATTAAGACCAATTGGAAATAAAAATTATAAAAAAGCTATTGACATAAAAAATAATGGTGCTATAATAAGAATGTAGGTCAAAGAAAGTCAAAGTCAAAAATGAAAAAAATGAAACAAAATTTAATATGAAATGAAAATAGTAATATAAATAGAAAAGAGGCGGTAAAAGGTGAGAATATCAGACATGATAGAAGATTTTATAAAGGATTTATTTGATGATGAAGATAGTATTGAAATACAAAGAAACGATTTAGCAGAAAAGTTCAACTGTGTGCCATCTCAAATAAATTATGTAATATCTACAAGGTTTAAACCTACACAAGGTTATTATGTTGAAAGCAGACGTGGTGGTGGAGGACATATTACGATTACTAAAGTAAACATTACAAAAAGCAATTATTTAATGCATATAATATCAAGTATGGGAGATGCTGTAACGGCTCAAGAAGTTAGCATATTTATTAGTAATTTTTTATCATATGATATGGTTACTAAAAATGAGGCAAAACTTTTAAAGGTTGCAACTAGTGACAATGTTCTCACTGTAGATCCAAAAGAAAAAGATAAATTAAGAGCTAACATATTTAAAAATATGTTATTAAATCTTGTTGAAGATTAACTAAAAGATTACAGAAGAAAAGTGTATTTTAGCAAAAGCATTAAATTATGTTTATGATAAAAGCTAGAATATTAAAAGAAAAAAATTAAATTATAACAGTAAAAAGGTAATGAAAAACTGTTAAAAAGACGACTAAAAATAAAATCTATTATAGGAGGATAATTATTATGGTATGTCAAAATTGTGGAAAAAATGAAGCTAATGTTAAATATACTCAAATTGTTAATGGAGTAAAGAAAGAGATGGTATTATGCGAAGAATGTGCTGAAAAGATGGGAATATCAAATTTTAAGGTTAATATGCCAATCCATTTTTCAAACTTCTTCGATGATTTGTTTGATGATGAACAATTATTACCAAGTTTTATGAAGGAGAATAGCAATACGTGTACAAACTGTGGAGAAGAGTATGATAATTTTATAAAAACAGGATTATTAGGATGCGCTGATTGCTATGATATGTTTGAAGATAAAATTGACCAGGTTTTAAAAAATATGCAGGGAAGTATAGAACATGTTGGAAGAAAACCTTTAAACATTGAAGAGAAAATGAAAAATACTGGTGAAAATAAGGCTAATGTAAATTCTCAAAATTCTAAGGCTGAAAAAGATAAAAAAGTAAGTCAAGTTGATGAGTTGGAGTCTTTGAAAAGAAAATTAAATGTTGCAATACAAGAAGAAAGATACGAAGACGCAGCAAAAATAAGAGATAAAATTAAAGACATTGAAAAGAAAAATGCAAAATAATAGAAAGAAAAAAACAAAGAAAAAATTAGTCAATTTGAAATTATTAATGGAGAAGGGAAGTAGTAAAATGTCTAATTGGTATTTACAAAATGGAAAAGATTCTGATGTAGTGATTAGTACAAGAGTAAGGCTTGCACGTAATATTAAGAATTTTAATTTTGAGAATAAATGCTCAAAAGATGATAAAAAGCACATATTAGAAAAAATAGAAGGCGTTCTTCCAAGTATTGGATACGATTTAAAATTATTAAGATTAAAAGACATGGATAATCTAACAAAACAATCTTTAGTCGAAAAACATATTATCAGTCCAGAGTTTGCAAGTAGCAAAGATGAGAATTGTGCAATTCTTATAAATGATGAAGAAAATATTTGCATAATGATAAATGAAGAAGACCATTTAAGAATGCAACTTTTCGGAGAAGGAATTGCAATAGAAGAGTTAATGAATCTTGCAATTGAAATTGACCAAAAACTAGAAAGATTAGTGGATTATGCGTTTAGTGAAAAATATGGATATTTAACAGCATGCCCTACTAATGTTGGTACAGGTCTTAGAGTTTCTGTAATGGTTCATTTACCTGGGCTTGCGGAGACTGGTAACTTAAATAAAATACTTCATATTGTAAATAATTTTGGAATGAGCGTAAGGGGAGTTTATGGAGAAGGAAGCCAAAGCATGGGAAACATGTACCAAATTTCTAACAATCAGACTTTAGGGCTTACAGAACAAGAAATTGTAAAAAATATGAAGCTTATAACAGATAAGATTATAGAACAAGAAAGAGTAGCAAGAAAATATTTGGGAAAGAATCAAATTGGACTTGCTGATAAAGTGTACAGGGCTTTCGGTATATTAGAAAATGCCAGAATTTTATCGAGTAATGAATGCATAGATTTGTTATCTGATGTAAAACTTGGTACAGATATGGGGATAATAAGTGAATTAGATGATACAAAAATAAAAAAATTATTTCTATATACGAAACCAGCAAATTTACAGAAGTACTATGGAAAAGTAATGGATTCTAATGAAAGAGACTTAAAGAGAACAGATGTTATTAGAAAAATTGTAACAGAATAAATATAAAAAGCTAGATTGAAAAGTAATTATAATTTTGGCTACGTCAAATATTATTTCAAACGTAATTACATGCGAAAAGTATGTGCTTATTACATTTGAAACTCATTTTAATTGCCAAAATCCAATTCTTTTTCAACCTAATGTATGAATGAAAGGAAAGTGGTGAATTATGGAATATAAATTTACAAATAGTGCAGAAAATGCTCTAGAAATTGCGAACGATTTAGCTGCAAAGCTAGGGCATAATTATATAGGGTCAGAACACATCTTATATGGTTTAGTAGAAGAAGGAGCAGGTGTTGCAAGTAAAGTTCTTGCAAACCAAGGAGTTACTGCAGAAGCTGTTTTAAAGGAAATTGAAGAACTTATAGGTGTAAGTGAAAATGCTCCAATTGTAAATGCAGATAGTATTGGGCTTACGCCAAGAAGCAAAAGAATAATTGAAAATTCTTTTATAGAAGCACGTAGATTTAACAGTGAATATATTGGAACTGAGCATATTCTTTGTGGAATTATGCGCGAGGGCGATAGTGTAGCTGTTAGAATTATGATGGATTTGAATGTAAATCCAAAAAAGTTGTACAATGAACTTGTGAAAATGATTAATGAAACAAAAGGTCAGGAATCTGAGAGCAAGAGGACAAGCAATGGTGGAAGTTATAATTCTACTCCAACTTTGAACCAATATGGTAGTGATTTAACTAAAAAGGCAAGAGAAGGAAAGCTTGACCCAGTTATAGGAAGAAGAACTGAAATTGATAGAGTTATTCAAATTTTATCAAGAAGAAGCAAGAATAACCCTTGTTTGATAGGTGAACCAGGTGTTGGTAAAACTGCAATAGCTGAAGGGTTAGCAGAAAAAATAGTTGAAGGTGATGTGCCAGAAACTTTAAAAAGTAAGAGAGTTGTAAGCATAGATATATCTGGAATGATAGCTGGTGCAAAATATAGAGGAGATTTTGAGGAAAGAATAAAGAAATCTCTTGATGAAGTAAAAAAAGCCGGAGATGTAATTCTATTTATAGATGAAATTCATACGATTGTAGGTGCTGGCTCTGCAGAAGGTGCTGTTGATGCAGCAAATATTTTAAAACCACTTCTTGCAAGAGGAGAAATTCAAGTTGTTGGAGCAACTACAACAAACGAATATAGAAAATACATTGAGAAAGATGCAGCTCTTGAAAGAAGGTTTAGCCCAGTAATGGTAAATGAGCCATCTGAAGAAGATGCAATTAAAATATTGGAAGGGTTAAGAGATAAATATGAGGCTCATCATAATGTAAAAATTACCGATGAGGCAATAAAATCAGCTGTTGAACTTTCTACAAGATATGTTAATGATAGATATTTACCAGATAAGGCGATAGATTTAATTGATGAGGCTGCGTCAAAAGTTAAGATGCAGACATATACAAAACCTGAATCGATAAGAAACTTAGAAGATGAAATCGAAAAGGTTCGTAAAGAGAAGGAAGAAGCTATTGCAACTCAGAACTTCGAGAAAGCAGCAAAGCTAAGAGATGAAGAAAAAAATGAGAGACAGGAACTAGAAGATGCCCAAAATAAATGGAAAGAGGGCAATACTAAAAAAGTAATGACTCTAAAACAAGAAGATATTGCAGGGGTAATATCAACTTGGACAGGAATTCCAGTAAGCAAAATATCTGAGACTGAAAATGAAAAATTAAGACACCTAGAAGACAACTTGCATAAAAGAGTTGTCGGACAAGATGAAGCTGTTTCGGCTGTTGCAAAAGCTATAAGAAGAGGAAGAGTTGGATTAAAAGATCCAAACAGACCAATAGGTTCATTCTTATTCTTAGGACCAACTGGTGTTGGTAAAACAGAGCTTGCAAAAGCCTTGGCAGAAGCATTGTTTGGCAACGAAAATAGTATGATAAGAGTTGATATGTCTGAATTTATGGAGCCACACTCTGTTGCTAAATTAATAGGTGCTCCTCCAGGATATGTTGGATATGACGAAGGTGGACAATTAACAGAAAAAATTAGAAGAAGACCATATTCTGTAATCCTATTTGATGAGGTTGAAAAGGCCCACCCAGATGTAATGAATATGTTATTACAAATTCTTGAAGATGGAAGATTAACAGATGCTCAAGGCAGGACCGTAAACTTTAAAAATACCGTAATAATAATGACATCAAATGTCGGTGCAAAATTAATAACAGACAAAAATAAACTAGGATTTGCTGGTGGAAATGCCGAAGAAAACAAGAATCAAGAATATGAGACGATAAAGAAAGAAGTAATGGGAGAATTGAAAAAACAATTCAGACCAGAACTTATAAACCGTATTGACGACATAATAGTATTCCACAAGCTAGAAAACGAAGATATCAAGAAAATAATTGATATAATGTTAGTACAAGTTCAAAACAGATTAAGCACACAAAATATAAAAATAGACATAGACCAATCTGTAAAAGACTTAATTGCTAAGAAAGGCGTAGACACAAATTATGGTGCAAGACCACTAAGACGTGCTATACAAAATATGCTAGAAGATAAAATTGCAGAAGCAATACTAGATGGCGTTATAAAACCAAAGAAAAAAGCAAAAGCAGTTGTAAAAGACGACAAAATTGTAATTGAATAAAAACAAATAAGGGAAACAGAACACAATCTGCTTCCCTTGTTATTTGTAAGATGATTTAGGCTACAATTTTCATATAAGTATATGAATAAGAATTCTGTGAAAATTAACGTTGAAACGTTTGTGATTTTGTGATAGGATATTTTTAATAAAATCTCGCCCAAAAAGGGGCGGCCCTAATGGGTGAAGGATAAGGTGATAATGATGAATGAAAATATTAATTTAAATGCTTTAAAGCAAGGCTCTGCTACTCCAGAAAATTCTAAATGGAAGCAAATGATTGCAAGAAAAAAGCCGTTGTATACGGCTAATACAGAGATAAGGTCTGAGTTTGAAAGAGATTATACTAGAATAATTTATTCTAATGCGTTTAAAAGAATGAAACATAAAACGCAAGTGTTTTTTTCACCAACAAATGACCATATTTGTACTAGAATAGAGCATGTAAACTATGTTGAATCTATTAGTTATGGTTTAGCAAAAGCGCTTGGGTTAAACATAGAGCTTACTAAAACCATTGCTATTGCTCACGACTTGGGGCATAGCCCGTTTGGACATGCTGGGGAGAGGGTATTAAATAAAATTTTGTTAGGGGAAACAGGAAAAAACTTTTGGCATGAAAGAAATGGTTTACTTTATGTTGATAATATAGAGCTTTTGGATAATAGAGAAGGATATAAAGAAAATTTGAATTTAACATATGCAGTAAGAGATGGCATAATTTCGCATTGTGGCGAAATTGATGAAAACAGCATAAAACCTAGAGAAGAAGCAATTAATCTAGAAAATTATACAAAGCCTAACGAATATGCTCCATTTACTTGGGAAGGATGTGTTGTAAAAATTTCTGATAAAATTTCATATCTTGGCAGAGATATAGAAGATGCACTTAGATTCAAAATACTTACAGAAGCAGATATTCAAGAGTTACAACATAGATTAGATGTTGCAAATACTGGGTATGATATATTAAATACAACAAATATAGTAAATTATTTAATGTCAGATTTATTGAAAAATACCACATTAGAAAAAGGCTTAACTTTCTCTCAAGAAGGCTTAAATTTTATAAATGAATTAAAAGCATTTAATTATAAAAAAATATATTCAAATGACAAAAATAGATTGGCAGACCAATATTTTAATTTAGTGTTAAATACAATTTATGAAGTCTTAAAATTTGCTAAAAATCAGATTTTACAAGAAAACATAAATAGTCTATATGCAGAAGTAATAGAAGAATTTGCTTGTTGGCTTAAAAATTATTGCACAAATGAAGAAATTGCAGAAAATCAAAAGCTAAAAAACAACAAAATATATAATATAAATAAGCCAGAAGATTATGCTACTGCTGTGGTGGAGTACATAGCCGGAATGACAGATAATAAAGCAATAGATACATACAACAAAATTATAAGCTTTTAGCAACAATTTATTAAAATTCTAATAAATAATTATTAAAATAAATACTAATGACAGTTTTAAAAACTTTATAATTGCAAAAAAATAAAATTATAATACTGAGATTGGAGAAAAAATATGGTTGCATTAGTTACAGGAGCATCTTCAGGAATAGGAAGAGATATTGCAATAGAACTTGCAAAAAGAAAATATGATATTATTGCAATTGCAAGAAATGAGGAAGCATTAATAAAACTAAAAGAAGAAGTAGAAAAAACTTATAATGTAAATGTTGAGGTAAAAGCAATGGACCTAACCGATAGAAATGGTTGCATTAAATTACACGAAGATGTAAAAGTAAAATATGGAGCAATAGATGTGTTGATAAATGATGCAGGTTTTGGAACATGTGGAGAGTTTACTAAAACAGACTTAAATAAAGAAATTGGAATGATAGACACAAACATAGTTGCACTTCATATTTTAACAAAACTATTTTTACAAGACATGGTAGAAGTAAACAGAGGGCATATAATGAATGTTGCATCAATAGCAGGCTTTATGCCTGGTCCATTAATGGCAACTTATTATTCTACAAAAGCATATGTAGTAAGGCTAACACAAAGCATTAGACAAGAACTATTTATGAAACATTCAAAAGTTAAAATAAGTGCTCTATGCCCAGGACCAGTAAATACAAATTTTAATAAGGTGGCAGATGTAAAGTTTAATCTAGCGGAAGCTAACAGCAAACAAGTGGCAAAATATGCAGTAAGAAAAATGTCTACAAATAAAATACTTATATTTCCAAGTCTAACAATGTGGCTAGGTAGGTTGTTATTTAAAATAATGCCAGACCAGTTATCAGCATTTTTCTGTTACTTTGCACAGAAAAGAAAAATAAGCTAAAGAAAAAATAAAGAAAAAAATAGAAAACAGGTAACAGATAGATAAAGAAAATAAAATGTACCAAAGTTATAAAAAATAATAACTTTGGTATATTATTTTTGTTAAAACTGAATAAAAAAAGAGAAAAGGGAAGAATAATTACAAATATGTTACAAATGAAAGAAATAGTTGAAATGTACACAAAAAATCATGTATAATAAAAGTACATAATTTATTATGTATGAAAACAAAACTAAAAAAATTTAATAATAACTATCAAAAAAATAGCACAAAAATTAAGAAAACAAAACTGAATTTTAAGGTAGTAGAGTTAAATTAAAAAAGAAAAGCCCAAAAACAAGAAAGGGCAAATCAAATGAAAGAAAGAGAGGAAAGAGAATGAAAAGCACACTGAAGAAAACAGAAAAACGGAATTACATTAATTACGTTAGTAGTAACAATAGTAGTACTGTCAATACTTGCAGGTGTTAGCATTAATACAGTTGTGGGAGATGATGGAATAATACAAAAGGCAAAAGAGCAGGCAGAAGCAACAAGACGAGCAAGTGCAGAAGAAGAGATGAACAGATTGGTATTAGAATATCAATTAGCATCAAAAGATGAAACATTGGAAAGTTTCTTGCAAGAAAAAGTAACAGAAGGAAGAATAGACGGAGTAACAGATAATGGAGATGGAACAATAACAATAACAAAAAAAGTAGAAGGAAAAGATTATACAATAACAGTAAAAAAGCCAGCAGCGCCAACGCCAAGTGTAAAGGTAGGTGCAATAAGAGTAGTATCAGATAGTACGGGAGCAGGCTCAAGTCTAGGAGAAGCAAGTACAAGAAAAGGTACAACATTATACATAATGATTGAAAGTACAATATCTGGAGGAACAACAACAGTAAGTCCAGAAGTACCATATGCAGTAACAGAAAATGGAACATATAAATTTACAGTAACAGGAACAGTAGATGGAAAAACATATACAAAAAATGTAACGGCAACAGTAAATCAATACAAAAATGAAATTAACTTAGATGAAATCCAGATAGGAGATTACGTAAATTACACATATGATATAGATTCAGCAAGTAGCAGTTACACATTAGAATCAAAATATAGTGGATATAGTAGTAATCAAACAATAGCCCAAACAACAGGGTTAACATGGAAAGTGCTAAATGTAGATAAAGAAAATGATACAGTAGATATAATAAGTACAAACCCAACAAGCAGTACCGTAACTTTTGCTAATATATTAGGCTATAATAATGGGCCATATTTAATGAATGAAATATGCAAAGCTCAATATAGTAATAAAACATTAGGAGTAAATGCAAGAAGCATAAACTTGTTAGATATGGAAAAACAATTAACTGCGGCAGGGATAAAATCAAGAAACGAATACAATAAAGGTAGTAGCACATATGCACAATATGGAACAACAAAAACATATACAAGTAACACAAAATACCCAAGTTTATATGCAAACCAAAAAGGGGCAGGACCAAATATAAAAGAAGCAGAAGCAAGTAAAAAAATAACACAACCAGATACAACAAAAGGAAATGACCCATATGAAGAGAGTAAACCAATAGCAACAACAGAGCCAACAACTGATAACACATCAGGAACAGGAAATCCATTAACAGTAACGCAAACATATTATAATATAGCTATAGATAATACTAATTATGGAACTGCATCAAGTATACTAGCAAATAGTACACCGTTCTGGGTGGCTGCGCGTTATGTCGATGCTTTCTCAGGCAATGCTTACTTTGGCCTTCGCTATGCGTACACGGCCACTGGCGGCTACATTATGTTCTACTCTTATGGTAACACGAGCGGCCATCGCTACGCTCTTCGCCCCGTAGTTTCTCTACCATCTAGTCTCCTAACAGGAGAACAAACAAATGGAGCTTGGAACTTGAGCAAGTAGAAAAAATGAATGAAAAAACAATGAGCTAGGGAGGTGGGTGGGAGAAATACCCACAGAGTTTACATAAGAAAACGAACCGCTACCAAGACTAGCAAGTTTACATAAAAACTAAAATAGCTCAATAAAGAAATAGATACATAATAAATAATACCCCAAATCTGCCAATGATATCACAGATTTGGGGCTTCTTTTATATAACTATTTTTCTAACAACCAATCTATTACATTTTTGTGAATTATGCCATCATGAGAAAAGTCAAATTTATCAAGTGTTAAAACATATTTAGGGTAATTATCTTGAATTGACTTAAATGCACCAAATTTTCTTTCTACAACAGCTTCATCAGCTAAGATATACGCTACTTGAATGTAGATTTTTTCGTTAAAATTGACAATTATACGCAATTATCTTTGATTTTGTGTAGATAAAAGCTTGAACTATCTTTGATTTCGTGATATTATATAAAAAATATTAAGCTTTTGTACATTTAAAATACAAAAGCTAGGAAGGAATATTTTAAATTATGAAGAGAAAAATTTATAATGATATTATTAAATGGAAAAATGAGAGCAATGGATCTACTGCACTGCTAATTGAGGGCGCACGAAGAGTTGGAAAAAGCTATATAGTAGAAGAGTTTGCAAAAGAAAATTATAAATCGTATATTCTAATAGACTTTTCAAAAGCACCAGAAGAAGTTAAATCTTTATTTGATAATTATTTAGATAATCTCAATTATCTATTCACGTATTTATCACAATATTATGGTGTAAAATTGTATGAAAGAGAAACACTGTTTATTTTTGATGAAATTCAGTTTTGCCCTAGAGCAAGAGGAGGAATTAAACATTTAGTTGCAGATGGAAGATATGATTATATAGAAACAGGCTCGTTAATTTCTATAAAAAAGAACGTAAAAGATATATTAATTCCATCTGAAGAAGAGAATTTAAAGATGTATCCATTTGATTTTGAAGAATTTTTATGGGCTATGGGAAATGATACACTTATGGATTTTATAAAAGATTGTTATTTGAAAAAACAGCCACTTGGTCAAGCATTACATCGTAAAGCAATGGATTATTTTAAAGAATATTTAATTGTTGGAGGAATGCCTCAAGCTGTAGAAATGTATTCAAAAACTAGAGACTTTGAAAAGGTAGATAGAATTAAAAGAAATATTTTAAACTTATATAGAGAAGATATTAGAAAACACGCAGAAGAATTAAATTTAAAAGTAGAGCAAATATTTGATACAATTCCATCTCAATTACAGAAGCATGAGAAAAAGTTTAATATTTCAAGTTTAGACGAAGAAGCAAGGTATAGAAATTTTGAAGGTGCTTTCTATTGGCTAAATGATGCGTATTTAGTAAATATTGCATACAATACGACCGAACCAAGTATTGGACTGGGGCAAAGAATGGACACAAATGCATTAAAATGCTATATGTTTGACACTGGACTATTATTATCAATGACTTTTAATGAGAAAAATCTAGTTAATGAACAAATTTATAAAAAAATTTTATTTGATAAATTATCTTTCAATGAGGGAATGATACTAGAAAATATTGTAGCTCAAATGCTTGTAAGTTCAGGACGAAAGCTGTACTTTTTTTCGAGGAATGAAAGAGAAAATAGTAGTGAAACTATGGAAGTAGACTTCTTAATTTCAACAGATAAAATAACATCAAAACACAATATAATACCAATTGAGGTAAAATCTGGAGATAGATATACATTTACATCATTGAACAAATTAAGATTAAAGTATAATGAATATTTAGCAGAATCGGTAATTATACACACAAAAGATTTAAAAGAAGAAAATAATATTTTATATATACCAATATATATGACAGACTTGTTATAATTTAGAAGTTTTTTACACAAAATACTATAAAACCGCTTGAATAGCGGTTTTATCTTTGCAAAAATTTGTACTGCACACTATACAAAAATGATTAAATATTGAATTTTGTTCACTATGCTATACGAAAATAATGAAACAGCGGAAGTTAGCATTAATTTTTAATAGTTTGCTCTTTTATAAATTAATATTATAGTAGAATTTTGTCGAACGAATTTTCTTGATTTTTCTGCTAAAAGATAATATAATTATTAAATAGATTATTTCAAAAAATTTTTGTTATTAAATTTTATTCAAAAATTCACCATAGTGAATAGTTTTAATTCTTAAATAATACCAATAAGTATATTTGCAAAAAAATATTGACCTATAAGTTAAATAATTGTATAATTAGGAGGAAGATTGATGGAAGAAGAGAAAATGTTGGTTCCATCTGGATTAAAAACTGTAGATGGAAAAGATATCATGTGCTATACTGGAGCATTTTACCTAAAAAACGAAGAGAAAATCAAACGAATAATAAAAAAGTGTGAAGAAATTTTAGATGCAGAAAGTGAAGATATAAAAGAAATACAGAGAAATATTAAGATAAAAGAAGATAGTGAAAAGTATAATTTGGATATACATATAAATAAAAAACATGACAAATTATTTAAAGAGCTACTGTCTGATAAAAAGGAAGCTGTTAAATTTATAAATCATTATTTACACTTAAATTTATTAGATGATGAGATAGAAAAATATGAGAAAGAGTTTAGAACAGAAGAATTTAGAAATATAGAAGCAGATGTTGTGTATAAGGTAAAGAACAAAGATGTTTTTATATTAATAGAACATCAATCAAGTTTAGATTTAAAGATGGCATATAGAATATTGCGTTATAAAAATGCTATAATAGAGTCTGCAATAAATAAGAGAAGATTAAAAGAAAAAAACTATAAAATTCCAAAAGTAATACCGATAGTGTTATATACTGGAAAAAGAAAATGGCAAAAGTTGTCAATAGAAGATATTGAAGAGAAAATAGAAGGATACGAAGAAATTAAACTAGGATATGATTTAGTGGATACTAATGAGTTTACAAAACAGCAATTGTTAGAAGATAATTTGATAACATCTAAAGCTATGTTAATAGAAAAGTCACAAAATAAAGAAGAGCTATACCAAAACATTGAGGATATAATAAGTTGTAAAAATAAAATGGAAGATTTTGAATATGAACAATTAGAAAAAATAGTAAAATATGAATTGATGGGAACTGATGATAAAGAAATAATAAGTAAATTTATAGAAAAGATAAAAAATAGAGAGGAGAGCGAAAATATTATGATGAATGCAGCGAGAATAATAAACAAGGAGATAAGAAAACAAAGAAGAGAGGGAAGAGAAGAGGGAAGAGAAGAGGGAAGAGAAGAGGGAATGATTTTTGTTGCTAAAAAACTAAAAGGAAAAATGCATATAAAAGATATAAGTCAAATAACTGGATTAAGTGAAAAGGAGATTGAAAAGCTGTAAGAAGAGTGACTATTACAAATTTAGTGAAGAAAAAATGAAAACAAAAGGATTAGATAAATTGAAATAGTAAAAAAATACCATGGGATAATTATTTATAAAATTATCTCATGGCTTGATTTTATTATTAAAAAATTATTAGTTTAGTGTAAGTCACTTGCAACTTCTTGTAATGTTACTTTTACTACTGTTCCTTCTTCAACAGTTGCACCAACTGCTGGGTCTTGGGAAACTACTATTCCAGAACCTGTAGATTGAATATTTAAGTTTTTACTCTTTAAAGTTGCTGTTACGTTACTCAAACTCTTTCCTTTTAAGTCTGGCACTGTTACAGAAACTGATGTGCTATTTTCTTCTGTATATAGTTTACATACACCATTTTTTGAAACAGATACGCCTGCTTTTGGCGTTTGGACTGTTACTATTTCGTCATCACTTGCAGAAGTTACAGGAGTAATTCCTAAATTTTTCAATATTTGTTTTGCTTCTGATATTGTTTTATTTCTTAAATCTGGTATTGTTATTAAAGATGTATTATTTGTTGTTACTTCTGTTGCATCATTTGAAGGAATTCCTAAGTATGGCAATACTTCGCTTAATACTTGAGATACAACTGGGGCTGCTATTGCACCACCATAGTAATTTTTAACTTGTGGACCATATAATACTAGTAATGCTACTACTTTTGTATTTTCAACTGGTGCTATTGCTAAGAAAGATACAACATATCCATCTTCTGGGTGGTTAGGGTTTGGCTCAGATGTTCCTGTTTTTCCTCCTATTGTATATCCTTTTACTGCACCGTATTTTCCACCACCGTCTGTAACAACAGATTGCATCATGCTACGTACTTTTGTAGCTGTTTCAGATGATATTACTTGACGTACCTCTTTTACATCAATGTTTGTAACTGCACCTGTGTCTGGGTTTTCTATGCTTTTTACAATTCTTGGTTGTACTAAAACACCATTGTTGGCAATTGCACTTGCGGCTGTTATCATTTGTAAGGGTGTAATTGTAAATCTTTGCCCAAATGACATTGTAGCAAGCTCTGTTGTACCTACATTTTCTAGCTTATGGAATTGGCTTGAAGCTTCTCCAGATGTTGCAATTCCTGTTTTATCAAATAGTCCGAATGCTTTGAAATATTTATATAGTGTAGTTGCTCCTATACGTTGTCCTAATTGAATTAAGGCTGGGTTACAAGAGTTTTCTAAAGCGTTTCTTAAAGATTCACTTCCATGCCCAGATTTGTTTGCACAATTTATTTTTATTCCAGAAACCATTTGGCTTCCACTACAATAAAAGTCACCAGCTGTGTCGGTTTCTACAACATCTTCCTCTAAGCCGACAGAAGCCATTACAGTTTTAAATACAGAACCGGGTTCATATGTTTCTGTAACTACTTTGTTACGATACATTTTGTATAAGCTGTTTGTTTTTTCCTCACTAGAAAGTGTGTCCCAAGTTTTTTGAAGAGTTTCGTTTGGCTCGAATGGTGTATTTAGGTTATAGTCTGGATATGTAGCCATTGCTAGAATATCTCCAGTAGATGGGTCCATAATTGTCATTGAACCACCATTTTTACAATTGTTTTCTTCAACAGCCTGTTTTAAATATTTTTCTACAATAGTCTGAATATTTGCGTCTATTGTAAGAGTAATGTTACTTCCATTTTCAGGAGCTATGTATTTTTCATCAGTGTCTGGAATAGATTCTTGAGTTGCATCTATTGAAGTAGTTACACGCCCTGGAGTACCAGTTAATGTTTCATCCCAATAATACTCAATTCCGGATAGACCGTTGTTATCACTCCCGCAAAATCCAATTAAATTTGAAGCTAGATTATTATAAGGGTAAGATCTTTTATTGTCTTTATCTATGTTAATTCCTGAGCTCCACTTATTATCTTCCATCCATTGTTTTAATTTAGAAACTTTATCTATATCCACTTTTTTAGCAATTGTTTCTACTGAATTTGTGCTTGTTACTTTTACTAATACTTCATTATAATCTAATTCAAAAATATCTGATAACGTTTTTGCAACTTTTTCTTTTAAAGCGTTTGTAGCTTCAGCATCGTTTTTTACAGCTATAAGTGAAGGGTTTACACTAATAGTATCAACCTCAGAACTTACAGCTAAAGCCTTTCCAGTAGAATCGTAAATTGTTCCTCTTTTAGGGCTTAGAACTCTGTTAGCAGTAATTTGCTTGTATGCTCGTTCTTTTAGAAAACTTCCATCAATGAATTGTAACCAGAAAATTCTAAAAACTAATAATAAAATTAATATTAAAAAAATAACCGCAAACCACTTTAAATGGGTGCTTTTGTTATCTATTTTTACTTCTTTTTGTTTCTTATAATTCATAAAACCACCATCTTTTCTTTAGATAGAAATATTGTATATTAATATGGTGCAAAAATCAATAAAAAGCACAAAAATGGTTGAAAAATAATTACGATTTTTGCTGCGTCAAATATCATTTTAAATGCAGTTACATACACCACATATGTGCCTTTGCATTTGAAATTCATTTTTTCTTGCAAAAATTTAATTCTTATCCAACCGTAATTTGAAATAAAAGGAAAAATACGGCTAAATATAGTGAAAAATCTTGCTACAATTTATTGCTTTTAAATTTAAAATGTAATATAATTGAATATGTATAGGAATTTAAAATAATAAAAAATAAACAAAAGGATGGAGAGTATGAAAAAGTTTAAAAAATTAGTATCAAGCATTTTAATTACTATGTTAACAGTGGCTACACTTGGGAGCATTAGTGCTGTTAAGGCTGCAAGTGCAGGACCACTATATTTAGGCATTGTTTCACTTCGTAGAGCTGGCTATGGCTATCAACAAGAAGGTAGCAAAGTATGGAAAATAGCAGAATATGATAGTGAAAATGGAAAAACCGCAGATTTAAGTAAAACTATTTACTGTATTAAAGGTGGACCTGGATTTGGCTCTAGTGATATGGCAACAGGTGGTGTACCAACAATAAGTAAATATACACAAAAGTTTAACTTAAAAGATTTAGCTTCAATACCAAGTACGTATTCAAAAATTTTACCAACAGGAAGCAATTATAATTCTTTAATGTGGTTATTAGATAATATTTATATAATGCCTGCAATTGGAACAGACAATACAACTGCAAGAGAAGAATTTTTAAAGAGTAAAATTCCAAATGAATTATATGGACTTATAACAGATGATGATATAGATGCTGTACAGCAATTAGCAATTTGGTATTTCACAAACCCATCTGGAGATAAATATCATTATGAAACATCAAACTTTAAAATAAATTCAATTGCAAATGTAGATTCAAATTATGCTTCAATGGGAGATATTTTTGGAGATGATGGTTGGGATAGAGAAGATGCAATAGAAGCATTATTCCAATATTACATTACAAATGCAAAAGCAAATAGCAATTACAAGAGTACAAACAATACAACATCTCCAATCGAAATTGTAAAGAGTAATGCTACAATGACAAAGGTTGGAAGTAACTATGTTGCAGGACCTTATAAAATAAACCAATTATTAAATGTTGATTATACATTAAATGCAACATTTACAGATATAAATGGAACAACAATTACTCCAAGCATTGGCATAAAAGATGTAAGTGGAAATGTAACAGCCACAACAAAAACATTAAAAGAATTAGTAGGACAAGAATTCTATTTAATTATGCCAACAAGCTCAAATATATCTGGAATAAAAATGACTGTAAATACATCATACACATCAAAAACAGTTGATTATTGGTCAGTTGCAGATGCTCCAACAACAGAGCAACCAGTTGTAATTGTAAATGAAACTCCATTAAACTTTTCAGATGCAACTTCAATAGTAGTACCAAAACCATTCGATTTAAGCTTAAGAAAATTTATTACAAACATAAATGGAACAGAAATTACAAATAGAATACCACAAGTAGATGTTAGCAAATTAGCTTCCGGAGAAGCAACAACAGCAACATATAATCACACAAAAACACCACTTAAAGTTGCAATTGGCGATGTTGTTACATATACAATAAGAGTATACAACGAAGGTGATATAGATGGATATGTTGAAGAAATAACAGACCATTTACCAGAACAACTTGAATTTATAGTAGATGACCAAGTTAATATTGAGTATGGTTGGAAAATAGCAAGTAGTACAGATTTAAAAACAATTAAAACAGAATATTTATCAAAAGCAAATGAAACAACTGACGGTGCAAATAAAATATCGGCATTTAATGGAACAACACTTGCATATAAAGATGTAAAAATAAAATGTAGAGTTGTTGCAACAGAGCCAATGGCTGATAAAATAACAAACATTGCAGATATCACAAAATTTACAGATGGTGATGGAAATACAGTAACAGATAGAGATTCACAAGAAAACAATGTAAATTTACCAACTGGAAAAGACTTAGAAAATTATAAAGACTCTGAAATAAACAGAGGAGAAGAATATATACCAGGACAACAAGATGATGATGATTTTGAAAAATTAACATTAAAAGAATTTGATTTAAGTTTAAGAAAATTCATCACTGGAGTAAATGGAACAGCAATAACAAATAGAGAACCACAAGTAAATGTTACTCCATTAAAAAATGGTGGAACAACAGCAATATACAATCATCCAAAAACACCAGTATCTGTTGCAATTGGAGATTTAGTTGAATATACAATTAGAGTTTACAACGAAGCAGAAATTGATGGATATGTAGAAGAAATAACAGACCACTTACCAGACCAACTTGAATTTGTTGCTGGAAACGAAATTAATACAAAATATGGTTGGGTAGTTGATAGTACAAATTCGAAAATAATTAGAACAAATTATTTATCAAAAGCTAAAGAAGCTTCTGAAGGTGCTAATAAAATTAAGGCTTTTGATGGAACAAAGTTAGATTACAAAGATGTAAAAGTTGTATGTAAAGTAGTTTCAACAGAGCCAATGCCAACTAAGATTACAAATATAGCTGATATTACAAAATTTACAGACGGCAACGGAAATACAGTAACAGATAGAGATTCACAAGAAAACAATGTAAATATTCCATCTGATTTACCAGGATATAAAGATGATGAAATAGGAAAAGATTATGTACCAGGACAACAAGATGATGATGATTTTGAAAAACTAAAAATAAAAGAATTTGATTTAGCTTTAAGAAAATTCATTACAAAATTAAATGATGAAGAAATAACAAGCAGAATTCCACAACCAGATGTTAGTAAGCTAGCAGACGGAACGGCAACAACAGCTACATATAATCATCCAAAAACTCCAATATCTGTTGCAATTGGCGATGTAGTTGAATATACAATTAGAGTTTATAATGAAGCAGAAGTTGATGGATATGTAGAAGAAATAACAGACCACTTACCAGACCAACTTGAATTTATTGCTGGAAACGAAATAAATACAAAATATGGTTGGACAGTTGATAGCAATAATTCAAAAATAATTAAAACAAAATATTTATCAAAGGCAAATGAAACTACAGAAGGTGACAATAAGATTAAGGCTTTTGACGGAACAAAGTTAGATTACAAAGATGTAAAAGTAGTATGTAAAGTAGTTTCAACAGACCCAATGCCAACTAAGATTACAAATATAGCTGATATTACAAAATTCACAGACGGCAACGGAAATATAGTAACAGATAGAGATTCACAAGAAAACAATGTAAATATTCCATCTGATTTACCAGGATATAAAGATGATGAAATAGGAAAAGATTATGTGCCAGGACAACAAGATGATGATGATTTCGAAAAACTAAAAATAAAAGAATTTGATTTAGCTTTAAGAAAATTCATCACAAAAGTAAATAATACAGAAATAAAGAGTAGAATTCCACAAGTTGATACAACACCTTTGAAAAATGGAACAGGAACAACAGCAATTTATAATCACTCAAAAGAGCCTGTAAAAGTTTCATTAGGAGCAGTAGTTGAATATACAATTAGAGTATACAACGAAGGTCAAGTAGATGGATATGTAGAAGAAATTAAAGACCACTTGCCAGACCAATTAGAATTTATTAAAGATAATGAAACAAATAAAAAATATGGTTGGACAGTTGATAGCACAGATTCAAAAGTAATAAAAACATCATACTTATCTAAGGCAAACGAAAAAGTAGCCGGAGAAAACAAAATACCAGCATTTGATGGAACAACATTATCTTATAAAGAAGTAAAGGTAGCTTGTAAAGTAGTTTCAACAGATCCAATGCCAAGTAAAATAACAAACTTAGCAGATATATCAGACTTTACTGATGGAGAAGGAAACAAAGTTACAGATAGAGATTCTAAAGAAGACAATGTAAAAATTCCAGAAGATAGACCAGGATATAAAGATGATGAAAGTAAAAAAGATTATGTACCAGGACAAGAAGATGATGATGACTTTGAAAAAGTAACACTTGTAAAATTCGACTTATCATTAAGAAAATTCATAACAGCAGTAAATAATACAGAAATAACAAGTAGAATACCACAAGTTGATGTTACTCCAATAAAAGATGGAAGCAGTACAACAGCAAAATATGATCATCCAAAAGATCCAGTACTTGTATCAAATGGAAACATAGTAACCTATACAATTAGAGTATTTAACGAAGGTGAAATGGACGGATATGCAAGTGAAATAAAAGATGATATGCCACAAGGTTTAAAATTCTTAACAGATAATAAGACTAACATAGAGTACAGATGGAAAATGTTAGATAAAGATGGAAAAGAAACAGAAAACTTAGATGAGGCAGTTTCAATAGTAACAGATTATCTATCAAAAGAACAAGAAAAAACAGCAGGAGCTAACTTATTAAAAGCATTCGATGGAGAAAAGTTGGATTACAGAGATGTAAAAGTTGCATTTGAAGTAACAGAACCAAATACATCAGATAGAATTTTAATAAACCAAGCTCAAATATCAAAAGACTCAGACAAAGATGGAAATGATGTTACAGACCAAGACTCAGTTCCAGATAAATGGAATGAAGGAGAAGATGACCAAGACATAGAAAAAGTTAAGGTACAGTATTTCGACTTAAGCTTAAGAAAATGGGTAACACAAGCAATCGTAACAGAAAATGGAGAAGAAAAAATAATAGAATCTGGCCACAAGGCAGAAGATGACCCAGAAGATGTTGTAAAGGTTGACTTGAAAAAGAGCAAGATAAATAAAGTAACAATAAAATTCAGATACAAAATAAGAGTTAAAAACGAAGGAAATATAGCAGGATATGCAAAAGAATTAAAAGACTATATTCCAAACGGACTAAAATTTGTACCAGAAGATAACCCATTATGGAAGCAAATAGACGAAAAGACAATAACAACAGACCAGACAAAAGACATATTATTACAACCAGGAGATACAACAGAAGTTGAAGTAGTGTTAACATGGATTAACGATTCAGAAAACTTCGGAGTAATGGATAACTGGGCAGAAATAAGCAAAGATCATAACGATTTCAACAGCCCAGATATAGACTCAACACCAGACAATAACAAAAAAGGTGAAGATGACATAGATGATGCTCCAGTATCTGTAGGCGTACAAACAGGACAAATAAAAACATTTACAACAATAGGCTTAGCAGTACTTGTAATATTATCTTCAGGAGTAGTATTAATAAAGAAGTTTGTTTTATAATAAATTTCGCCCAATAGGGATACCCCTTTTTGGGCGAAATTTTTATGCCAAATTTATTTACTTTAAAAATTCTCTATGTTATAATTCTATTTGAAAAGCGTTTTATACTAAGGAAGGTAATTGGAATGAATCAAATTTTAGTGACGAAAAATGATAAATCAAAAAAGGTAAAAGAAAAGAAGGTGCGAGAATCAAAGGCACCAGGGGATATTACTGGTGTTGCAAAAGCTTTTGCTGGAATAATTCTTTTGTTTGGATTAGCTTTATCTGCTGATGGAGCTTATGCTTATACAAAAAACGTGGAACTTGCTAAAAATACAAAAGCACCAATTGTTTCTGTTTTAAAAACCGGAAATACAGCAAAATTATCTATTGAATGTACCAGCGGAATAAGAACAGTATCATTTACATGGAACAATTCTAATCCTACAATTGTGCAAGGACGTGGCAATAAAATATTGGAACAAATAATATCAATTCCATCTGGAGAGAATAACAAATTAAATATAACAGTTATAGATTCTAACGGACAGACAAAGAGATATGTAAAGACTTTAAACCAGGATGCAAAAGATATTACAGAACCAGTAATAACTATTGAAGGCGTAAATTCTAATATAAAAATTACTGTAACAGATGATACGGCAATAGATTATGTAACATATAAATATGGTGATTCACAAGAAGTTACAATCAACGCAGAAGAAGAGGGGCAAACAACAATAGAAGAAACAATTCCTGCACAGCAAGGGGAAGCAACACTTACAATAGAAGCAGTTGATAAAGCTCAAAATGTTGCAACTAAAGAACAAAAAATAAAGGGCACAAAACGTCCAACAATAGAAGTAAAACGAGATCCAAATGATGCATCATACATATTAATAAAAGCAACAGATGATGATGGCTTAAGATTACTTTGCTACGACTTAAATGGACAGGAATATACAACAGACCCTAATATTTCAATAAATGATACAAAATTTGAATATAGACAAAAGCTTGATTCTGGAACAAATAAAATATCTTTACGTGTTTATAATATAAATGAACAAGTAACTGAATTTAATGCAGAATATGAAAACTAAAAAAGCGAGATGAGGTTGAATTAAATTCAGCCTAATTTTGCTGTAAAAGGCTATTCATATAAAACAATTTTATAATTAATAAATGAAAAATAATATCTAGTAACATGGTTTATAGGTAGAACCATAAAACCTAAATAATAATAAGGAACGTACTTAAATATGCATACCGTATATATAATTGATGATGATGAAAATTTGAAAAATAAACTGAATGAAGAATTTAAAAAAGATGATAATTATAAGTTTAAGCAAATAAGAACAGAAGAAATTGATGTAGCGTTGAAAGATATACCAGCACTAATAATTGTAAATGAAGATACAATATCAGAAAAGGCAACAGAGGTATGCCATAAGATAAGAAACAATGATGATAATTCTATAACTCCTGTAATAGTTGTAACTTCAGAATATGAGAGAGAACATAAGTTGGAAATATTAAAGGCTGCGGCAACGTATTATATAAAAAATCCTTTAGATTATGAATATTTATATTATACAATTACAAACATAATAAACCTTTTATACATAAATAGGAAAGTTAGCCCTCTAACAAATTTGCCGGGAAATGTACAGATACAGGCGGAAATGAAAAAACGTTTATTAAAAAAGCAATTTTTTGTTATGCTTTATATAGATTTAGATAATTTCAAGGCATATAATGATGTTTATGGATTTTCAAATGGAGATGAAATAATAAAATTTACTGCTAGAACGATTTCTAGAAATGTTCACTCAAAGTGTGAAGATAATAATTTTGTTGGACATATTGGTGGAGATGATTTTATAGCAATAGTTGAAGATGAAGACTATGAGAGAATCTGTCAAAACATTGTATTAGAGTTTGACAAAAATGTAAAAAAGTATTTTTCGAAAGAGGATGTTGAAAAGGGTTATCTAGAAGTACCGAATAGAAAAGGGATAATAGAGGAATTTCCATTAACAACTATATCTGTCGGAGCGGTGGAAGTGGATCCAGGAAGATTCCATAATACATTGGAAATTGGAGAAGCAGGAGCACAGGTAAAACATTTGTCTAAAACAATTCCAGGAAGTACATATGTAATAGATAGAAGAAAACACTAAATATTTGGAAGTAAAAAACTTTGATTAAAGTCTAACAGTAGGAATGAGCGAAAACTTTATTTTAATATATTATAAAATATGACAAAAAATGATGAGAAAATGTAAAATTCTCATTATTTTTTTACCATAAAATAAAAATTTGTAGAAATTGGTAATAATTTGACTTACGATTTAAATTGACTTTAAAATTGGACTACCTTATAATTAAAGTAATTTAATTGAAGGGAAAGTGATTATATGAGAAAAATAAACACAGTGAAAGAACTGGTAGATTTTGCATACAATAGGTACAAAACTAAAAAGGCAATAACAATAGAAAGTGACTATATAAAAAATATAAACTATTTCAATTTTAGGTTTGATATATATTCAATGGCAAGAGTAATAAAATCTAAAGAAAACCAAATACGAAATAATAAAATAGCGATAATATCAGAATTCAGATATGAATTTTTAGTAACATATCTCGCAAACATAATGGTAAACAATGCTGTAATATTAATAGATAATAAACTTAGCAAAAATGCAATGGAAAAAGTAATAAAAAAATATAATATAAACACAATATTTTTTTCAAGTACATATAAAGAAAAAGTCTTAGAAATAATAAAAAATAATAATTGTAATAATTTTAACCTAATAAATTTTGATTCTGAAAATCAATTCCCAATTATAGAATACGAAAAACTAATAAACATAGGAAGATACATAGAAAATTATAGTATAGATAATCTTTCAAAAGAAGAAAACCGAGAGAAGAGCACTATAATAGTAAGCTTAGCAGGAGAAAAGAAATATTCTCAACAAGAGTTTATAGAAAGTGCAAATGTAATTGCTAAAACTGCAAGAATAAGAAAAAGAAAAGAGATGAATGCCTTAGAACAGGTAAATACATTTTACGAAGTAGTAATAGGTATAATTCTGCCAATGATTTGTGGGTTAAATACAAAATATTTTGCAGATAATGAACTTATAAAAAATGATTTATTAATAATAGAAGAAAATAATAAGAATATGGTAATTTTGTATAGAAAACATAAATATTTAGTTGAACATACAGGAATAAATACATATGTAGCAAGAGCAGAAGAAAACTTGCCAGCAAGAGAACACAAGAAAGATACTCAAAATTTTGTATTAATTAAAACAGATAAAAAAGACAGGATAAAGAATAATAAAAGTCAAGTTACAGTATAATAGATAAAAATTACTGAAATTTTAGATTTTATAGAGGAGCGTAAGAAATAGAGTAAAGACTGAAAATTGAAAAGTTCAGATTTGCTATAATAGAAAAACTACTGAGAAAAATAATGCTTTTAGACATATTTATATGGTGTAAATAACTGATTTGCTTTTAAAACTTAAATATTTGAGACTTTATAATGGTTTAGCAAAATTTTGAAAAAGGTTGAAATTAAGCGGAAAATTGACAAATGCTTCAAAATAATGTAAAATAGGTATATAAAGGTGGAGATAAAATATATGCCGAAAACTAAATTAAATTTAGATAAATTAATTTCGAGAACAAAAATATACTTGGTAGTAATTGCTATTATATTGGTAATTTTATGCGTGGTTGAGCCTAAGGCAATAATACCATCTATTTTAGCGTACATTGCTATTTTTGTGTACACAATATGGTCAAATAATAAGAGAAAAACAGAAATCTCGGAGCATATTAATGAGCTTACTGTAAGTGTTGATAAAGCAGCACAAAGTACTATAATTAACTCGCCATTTCCATTAGTTGTTTTAGAAACGAATGGAAATATAATTTGGAAGAGTAGCAATTTTATTAAAGAGTTTGCCAATATAGATACTGGAACTACTTTAACAGACGTAATAAAAGAGCTAAAACTAAAAATTGAAAATGGAAAAAACACAAATAATATATCAATTTCTGAAAGTATGAAAATTGGTGATAAAAACTATAAGGTAATTGCAGAATATACAAAGCTTAGAGAAAAAGAGCATAAAAATTCATCAGAATATATGGCAACAGTATATTTTTTAGATGAGACAAACTATGTGAAATTGTTAGAAGAATACAATAATTCTAGAACTTGTATAGGAATTATTGTATTAGATAATTACGAAGAATTGATGCAGAGAGTGACAGAAGAGGAAAAATTAAAAATCACTTCAAATGCAGAAAAAAACATATATTCTTGGGTGAATAAGTACGATGGATTACTTGTAAAGTCTGAAAGAGATACCTATGTATGCATATTTGATCAATTGAACTTAGAAAAAATAAAAGAAGACAAATTTGAAATTTTAGATGAAATAAAAGAGATAAAGACTCAAGATAATATTCAATTAACATTGAGTATTGCAATTTCTGAAAATGAAAAAACAAATTCAGAAGAATATAAATCGGCTAAGGCTGTAATAGACATAGCTTTAGGACGTGGCGGAGACCAGGCTATTATAAAGCAAAATGGTAAATATTACTTTTTTGGTGGTAGAACTCAAGAAGTCGAAAAGCGTACAAGAGTTAAGGCGAGAATTGTTGCACAAGCATTAGAAGAATTGATGAATAGTGCAAGCAATGTTATAATAATGGGCCATACTAATAGTGATATAGATGCTATGGGCTCTGGAATGGGCGTGTATAGAATTGCAAAAACAATAGGAAAAGACGCTTATATTGTAAATGAAACAAATGGTACAAGCTTAGATAACTTTATAAATGATTTGAAAGATATAGAAGAATATAATGATGTTATAATCGACAAAGCTGAAGCTTTAAACAAAATAAGTGCAGATTCTTTATTAGTAGTAGTTGATACAGATAAGAAAAACTATGTTGAAGCTCCAGAATTACTAGACAAGACAGATAAAATTGTTGTAATAGACCACCACAGAAGAGGAACAGATTATATAGAAAATGCAATACTTACATTCCACGAAGTATATGCATCATCTGCTTGCGAGCTTGTAACAGAGCTTGTAGAATATGCTGAAAAAACAGTAAAACTTACCAAATTTGAGGTAGAAGCCTTGTATGCTGGAATAATGATGGATACAAAAAACTTTACATTTAAAACAGGTGTAAGAACCTTCGAAGCCGCAGCATTTTTAAGAAAATGTGGAGTAGATATTATAAAAGTAAAGAAATGGTTCCAAAGTGACCTAGAAACTTATAACAAAATATCTGAAATCGTTGCAAAATCAAAGATAATAGACGATACAATCGCGATTTCAATATATGACAAAGAAGATAGTGATGCAAACATTACATGTGCGAAAGCAGCAGACGAATTATTAACAATAAGCAATATAACAGCATCATTCGTAATTGGAAAAATGGGTGACAAAATCTATATTAGTGGTAGATCTATTGGTGACATAAATGTGCAATTAATACTAGAAAAACTTGGTGGCGGAGGACACATAACAGTTGCCGGAGCTCAAGTAGAAGGAATGACACAAGAAGAAGTAAAACAAGAATTAATAAATAGAATAAACGAATATTTTACAGAAATATCGTAAAAATATATAATTCTTTAAGGAAAAAATTAACAAAAGAGAATTAGCATATAAAATATATTGACTTTTATTAAAGTTAATCATATTATTAAAGTAAGCATGTAACTCATTATGCTATTAATTTTGGAAACAATATTGTAAATTTGATAGTATAAATAAATAAAAATAATAAATAATATTAAAGGAATAAAAAGGTGGAACATTATGAATTATATCATGGAACCAAAAGAGAAAATGTTTTAAAAATAATAGACTCTCAAAAATTTATAGTAAACGAAGATGAGGAAAATAAGCTTTTTTTGGGAAAAGGTGCATATTTTTATTTAGATAAAATGAATGCTGTGGATTGGAATTGTAGAGATGTTGCAAATAAGAATAAAATAATATTTCCGGATTTTATAGAAGTAAATAACATGTATAGTATTGTTTATGCAGAGTGTGACGTCGATGTAAATAATATTTTAGATTTAGATACACGAGAAGCTATTATAAAGTATAAGAAAATTGTAAATAAAATAAGAAAGTATTTAGAGTCTATAGAAAATTATAGAGATAAAAATGAAACTGCAACGATTTTAAATCTTCTATCTAAAAAAGGCTTACTAGATGGAATATATGTGGTAGTAAGAACTTTTCCATATCCCGTAGACAAGAAACTAGGAATTACTATACCTAAAAAGGTCGTGTGTGTGAAAAATACGGAAATACTAAAAAATTACAAAAAGATAGAAATGACAAAAGAAGAATATAATAAGATGAAATTAATGTATAAGTAGGAGGAGAGTATAATGAATATTTTTGAAATGAATGTAAATGAAATAGATGATATAATGAATAACATTTTAAACGAAACTACTCCAGAAATGCTAATGAAAGAACTAAAAGAATGTGGATATAAGAATGTTGAAATAACAGATATTGAAAATGAAGTTAATAGAACTAATTATGTAAAAGAGATTAAAACCAAAAGACAATATGGACATAAGAATTTCTTACATAAAAATAGGACAAGTGAATTAAGTACTTTTGAAGAAAATATGGAGGTAGCATAAATGAAAAATTGTAATAGTATATTAAAATTTAATAAATACATAGTTAATAAAGTGTACCTTGTAAATAATGAAAATTATAAAGAAGATAAAAATGGCACTCAAGTAAAGTTTACAATAGAGCCTAAAGTTGAGAATGATGGTCAGAAAATGAAAATAACATTGATTGTAGATATTTTTAAAGATGCTTTGAAAAATAATTATCCATTTGAAATGAATTTGGAAATGACAGGATTTTTCGAAACTGAGAATGGAGAATCAGACAAATTTATTAAAAATGCTATAGCAATATTATATCCATATGTGAGAGCACTTATTTCTACATATACTGCAAATGCAAATATCAATCCACTAATATTACCTGCAATAAATGTAAATAAACTGATAGAAAACAGCGAAGATAAAAAGGACTAGAAAGTCCTTTTTTTGGTTGCAAAAATTAAAAAAAAGAGTAATATAAAAAATGTTTACAAATCTTAAATAAGATAGTAAAATAGATGTGACACAAAAATAGGAAGGAGACAATTATTATGAAGGTTATTTTATTAGGTGATATAAAAGGAGTAGGAAAGAAAGATCAGGTTATTGAAGCAAGTGACGGATATGCACGTAATTTCTTATTTCCTAAAAAACTAGCTGTCGAAGCTAATAATGAAAATATGAGCAAATTAAAATCTAAGCAAGAGTCAAATAAATTTAGAAAAGATACCGAAAAGAAAGAAGCAGAAGAGCTTGCTAAGAAACTTACAGGAATTATGCTAAAAATTAAAGTAAGAGCTGGAGAAAATGGAAAAATCTTCGGAGGAGTTACAAGCAAAGAAATTTCTGAAGGATTAAAAAAGGATTATAAAATAGAGATAGATAAGAAAAAAATAATATTATCTGAAACTATCAAGACACTTGGAACTGTAACAGTTGATGTTAAATTGTATGAAGGTGTTATGGGTAAGTTAAAGGTTGATATTATCGCAGAGTAACGTTGAAAAATAATTACAATTTTGGCTACGTCAAATCTCATTTACAACGCGGTTACATACAGCAAGTATGCGCTCTTGCCTTGTAAATTCATTTCTTCTTGCCAAAATTTAATTCTTTTCCAACTACTAATTTAAATAAAAAATAAACTATGAAAGGAAGATTGTAATGGATTTAGGCAAAGTGCCACCACAGGATATAGAAGCAGAGCAAGCTGTAATTGGAAGTATGCTTACAGACCAAGATGCAGTTAGTTCAGCTATTGAAACATTAAAACCAGAAGATTTTTATAGAGAAGACAATAAAATAATTTATGAAGCTATTTTGAATATTTATAATAGGGCAGAGCCTATAGACATTATAACTCTAAAGGCAGAGCTTTCTTCTATGAACAAGTTAGAAGCCGTTGGAGGACTAGAATATATTGCTGTTCTTCCAGATAAAGTTCCAACTACGGCAAACGTTGATAGATACATAAAAATAGTCGAAGAAAAGGCTATGCTTAGAAATTTAATAAAAACTGCAAATGAAATTCTAAATATGGGGTATGAACCAACAGAAGAACCGGAAAGGGTTATGGATTTGGCAGAAAAGAAAATTTTTGATGTTATGCAAAAAAAGAGCCAGAAGGGTTACACTCCAATTAAAGACGTTTTAGTTGAATCCTTTGCTAAGTTAGAAGAATTATATAATCAGAAACAACACGTAACTGGTGTGCCAACAGGATTTATTGACTTAGACAGAATGACTGCCGGACTTCACGGCTCTGAGTTTATATTAATTGCTGCTAGACCCGCAATGGGAAAATCTGCATTTGCATTAAATATTGGTGCATATGCTGCTACAAGGGCAAACATTCCGGTTGCTATATTCAGCTTGGAAATGGCGAAAGATCAAGTTGCTAACAGAATTTTGTGTAGCGAAGCATTAGTTGATAGTAATGCTGTAAGAACTGGTGAATTAACAGATGAAGACCTAAGTAAGCTTGCAGAAACATCTGGCGAATTATCACAGGCACAAATTTTTATAGATGATACAGCTGGTATCTCTGTAATGGAAATACGTGCAAAATGTAGAAAATTAAAATTAGAAAAAAATATTGGATTAGTAATAATCGACTATTTGCAACTTGTTCAAGGAAGTGGTAAAACGTCGAGCAGAGAGCAAGAAATTGCTGAGATAAGTAGATCTTTAAAAATTCTTGCAAAAGAAATTGAAGTACCAGTAATTGCACTTTCACAGCTATCTAGAGCAGTTGAAGCAAGACCAGACCATAGACCTATGCTTTCAGACTTGCGTGAATCTGGTTCTATCGAGCAGGACGCTGATATAGTTATGTTCTTGTATAGAGACGATTATTATAATGAAGATTCAGAAAAGAAAAATCAAGCAGAAGTAATAATAGCAAAGCAAAGAGCTGGTTCTACTGGAACTGTTGACCTAGCATGGCTTGGACAATATACTAAATTTGCTAACCTGGATAAATATAGAGAGTAATTTTTTTAAGCTATAAATTATAATAATATACAGCTTGTAAAAAGTGAGGAATGAAATATTATATGGTAAAAGAAACAATATTAAATACAATAAAAAAGTATAATTTAATAGAACCAAACGATACTATTATAGTGGCTGTTTCTGGTGGACCAGACTCGATGTGCCTATTGGATAATCTGATTGAATTAGAACAAGAATTACAAATAAAAAAGATAGTAGTTGCACATTTAAACCACATGATAAGAGAAGAAGCTAAATCTGAAACAGTATATGTGCAAGAATATTGTAAGAATAAAGGAATTGACTGCTATGTGAAATTTGTTGATATTTTGAAAAAATCAACAGAATTAAAGATTGGTACAGAAGAATGTGGAAGACGTGAAAGATATGCATTTTTTGATGAAATATCAGAAAAGGTTGGTGCAAATAAAATTGCAATTGCCCATAACCTTAACGACAATGCAGAAACAGTATTGATGCACCTTTTAAGAGGAAGTGGAATTTCTGGACTTGGAGGCATAAAACCATATAGAGAAGGAAAATTTATAAGGCCTCTAATAAAATGCGATAGAGCCGATATTGAAAATTATTGTGAAGAAAAAAATTTACAACCTAAATTTGACAAAACAAACAAAGATAATACTTACACAAGAAATAGAATAAGAAATGAGCTTATTCCATATATTCAAAAGAAATTTAATCCAAATATAATAGAAACATTAGATAGACTTTCTGAACTTGTTTTAGATGAAGAAGATTACATGCAAAATGCTACGGAGAAAGCATTTACAGAGATTTTAATAGAACAAGAAAATACAAAAATAGTTTTAAATTTAAAAAAATTTAATCAACAAGAGCATGTAATAAAAACAAGAATAATAATGCAAACTACAAAAATATTATATGGAACATCGAATGGAATAGAAAAGAAACATGTAGAGGATATTATAAAATTATGTGGAAATAATATAGGAAATAAATTTTTGATGCCGAATAAATATTATAAAATATCCGTAAAAGGCGGGAAAGTAAGTTTTGAAAAATTATCGTATTAATGACTGGAGCAAACTTATATTTAAAAAAAGTAAAACTCGAGCTCACATTTTGAGGAGTCCGAAGGAGCTACGACCAAGAACGATGTGTTGAAATTTAAAAAATATAAGTTTGTTCATAGTCAATATAAATATTCTTGTTTCCGTAAGATTTACGAAAATTTAACAATTTTGTAATAATAAACTTTGCCTGAAAGTATTGAAATAATGGCTTAAATGTGATATATTGCAAAATATCTGAAAGGAAAAAGTAATAATAAATATAACAAAAAATTATATTTATAGTATCAAACAAAAGGAGGAAATATTTTGAAAAATAGTTTAAAAACATTAGCTGTTTGGCTAATAATTGGCGTAATTTTGGTGGTAGCAATATCAACAATATTAGAAAATTCAAATACAAAACTTTCATATTCAGACTTGATTGCAAAGATTGACGCAGGTCAAGTAGAAAAGATTGAGCTAGATGCAGGCGGTGCTTCTGCAACAGTAAAGCTTAAAAATGATAATATAGAGAAAAAAGTTAATGTGCCAAGTGTAGATAACTTGATGGAAAATTTACAAGACAATATGAAATCAGCTAGCATAACAGTAACTGAAAAATCTGAGTCTGCATGGGGAATTTTCTTAGCATATTTAACTCCAATAGGAATTATAGTAATATTCTTTATTTTCTGGTTTGTGCTAATGAGTGGAGCAAATAGCCAAAATGGAAATAAAACAATGACATTTGGAAAGAGCAAAGCTAGAGTATTAAACCCAACAGATAAAAACAGAGTTACATTTGATGATGTTGCTGGTGTTGATGAAGAAAAAGAAGAATTAGAAGAAATAGTAGAATTTTTAAAGAATCCTACAAAGTTCACAGAGATGGGAGCACATATTCCAAAGGGTGTTTTATTAGTAGGTCAACCAGGAACTGGTAAAACATTACTTGCAAAAGCAGTTGCAGGCGAAGCAGGAGTTCCATTCTTCATAATAAGTGGTTCAGACTTCGTGGAAATGTTTGTTGGTGTTGGTGCATCACGTGTAAGAGATTTATTTGAAGAAGCAAAGAAAAAAGCTCCTTGTATTGTATTCATAGATGAAATTGATGCAGTTGGTCGTCAAAGAGGTGCAGGCCTTGGAGGAGGACACGATGAAAGAGAGCAAACATTAAACCAATTATTGGTTGAAATGGATGGATTTGCTGCAAACGAAGGCGTTATAGTTTTAGCAGCAACAAACAGACCTGATGTATTAGATAAGGCTTTATTAAGACCAGGAAGATTTGATAGACAAATAGTAGTCGGACTTCCAGATGTTAGAGCAAGAGAGCAAATATTAGAAGTTCATGCAAGAAAAAAGAAATTAGCAGATGACATAGACTTAAAAATAGTTGCAAAAAATACTGCTGGATTTTCTGGTGCTGACTTAGAAAATGTATTAAATGAAGCAGCATTACTTGCAGCAAGAAGAAATTTAAAAGAAATTCATGAAAAAGAAATTGAAGATGCAATGGTTAAAGTTACAATGGGACCAGAAAAAACAACAAGAGTAAGAAGCGAAAAAGAGAAGAAGCTTGTAGCATATCATGAGGCTGGCCACGCAGTAGTAAGTAAATTCTTACCAACACAAGATGCAGTACACGAAATATCAATAGTTCCAAGAGGAATGGCTGGTGGATACACAATGTATCAACCAACAGAAGATAAATCATTTATGTCTAAAACAGAAATGATTGAACAAATAATATCACTATTAGGTGGTAGAGCTTCAGAAGAATTGATATTAGACGATATATCAACTGGTGCAAGCAATGATATTGAAAGAGCTACAAAAATTGCAAATTCAATGGTAACAAAATATGGAATGAGCCAAAGAGTAGGAACAATTACTTTGGGTTCAGACCAAAACGAAGTATTCTTAGGAAGAGATTTCGCACAGGAAAAAACATATTCTGAGGAAACTGCTGGAATAATAGATGAAGAAATGAAGAGAATTCTAGATACATGCTACAATAGTGCAAAAGAAATATTAAAAACACATGAAGACAAATTACACGCAGTAGCAAAAGTATTATTAGAAAAAGAAAAAATTACAGGAGAAGAATTCGAGGCAATATTTAATGAAGAATAGTCTTGAAAAGTAAGGAAGGTAGAAAAAATGGAGGCAATTGTTGTTATTGGAATATTAATATTCATAATTATAACATTGATTATGTTTGCTATAATGCAGATTAATATGGCCGGAATTGAAGTAAAAGACTTTTGGTCATTCATAAAGGCAAACGAAGAATTAGACAAACTATATCTATTCTCAAAAAAGTACAACAAAATGTCGCCACAAGAAAAAATAATTTTCTTACAGGAAACAGAAAAAATGTCTAATGCATTCGAAAAGATTCCTTCAATAATATGGGAAGATGAATATTCAAAGTATAGAGATGTAATGGACACATATAGAGATATTAAAGTAGATAGATGGAAAGATTCATCTACAAAATAAGGAAACGGTGTTGGTTAAAAGCCAGCACCGTTTTTTCATGTTTGAATATAATATATTGAATAGGAAGTGATTTTTTGAAGGAGATTTATTTTGACCATTCTGCAACAACTGCAGTAAAGAGAGAAGTTTTAAATGAGATGATACCATATTTTAATTTAGAGTATGGGAATCCATCATCTTTATATTATATAGGCCGTGAGGCAAAAAGAGCTATAGAGTGTGCTAGACGAAAAGTTGCAAGAGCAATAAATTGTTGTGAAGAAGAAGTATATTTTACTTCTTGTGGAAGTGAAAGTGATAATTTAGCAATTAAAGGATTTGCATATGCAAATAGATGCAGAGGGAACCACATAATAACATCTAAAATTGAACACCCAGCGGTTTTAAATACGTGTAAAAATTTAGAGCACAAAGGTTTTAGAGTAACATATCTAAATGTTGACGAGAATGGCTTTATAGACATTAATCAGTTAAAACATAACATATGTAATGATACGATTTTAATTAGCATTATGATGGCAAATAATGAGCTAGGAACTATACAGAATATAAAAGAAATTGGAAAAATAGCACATTGTAATAATATAGTGTTCCATACGGATGCAGTTCAAGCTGTTGGAAACATAAAAATAGATGTTCAGAGTATGAATGTAGATATGCTTTCGATGTCTGCACATAAATTTTATGGGCCAAAAGGAGTCGGTGCCTTGTATGTAAGAAAAGGTATAAATTTTGAAAGAATACAAGATGGTGGCCATCAAGAAAAAAATAAAAGGTCTGGAACAGAAAATGTTGCTGGAATAGTAGGATTAGGAAAAGCAATAGAGATTGCAACATACAATATAGACAGATATAATAAAAAATTATTAGCTTTAAGACAATATTGTATATCAAGATTAATAGAGAATATTAAAGATATAAAAATAAACGGAGATTTAACAAATAGACTACCAGGAAATATAAATGTTTCGTTTAAAGGCTGCGATTCAAGTGATATTTTAATGAAACTTGATGAAGTTGGAATATGTGCTTCTGGTGGTTCTGCTTGTTCATCTGGAACTGCAACTCCGTCTCATGTATTAATGGCTATAGGATTAGATAGAGAATGGCTAGAAGGAACAATAAGAATAACATTAGGAGATGAAAATACGAAAGAAGATATAGATTATTTGGTAGTGAATTTAATAAAAATAACAAATGAGCTAAGAAATAAAGGATAAAATTAATATTTAAGTTTGTGGCTAAATAAAATTAAGTGGAAAATTATATTTATAAAATACAAATAAAAAATATTATTATAGTTGATAAACAATAATCTGTAAAAATTTTCATATAAAAAGATCCCCTGACTTGCAAGTGCAAGTTAGGGGATTTAAAGGATTTTTTACTGTTTTTTACTTAAAGAACTCTTTCTTGAGCTCTCTGTAAAGCTTTCGACCAGAAATGCGACTGTAGCAGTGGAATTCTGCACGCATGAAGTTTTTTCCGTCTTCTTGGTGAATAATGCTGTAATTACGCTGGATTTTGTCGTATTTTTTTGCAAACAAAGGGCTTAACTTACGCCGGATGCGCATGCCAGCACGAGAATGATTGCATTCATCAGATGTAATTCCTATGAGGAGCAAAATGTTCAACTTGTCCTCGGCTGGAATAAAAACATCCAGAACGTGAGGTTGGTTAACGTAGAGACAAATTTCTCTTTGCACTCCTAAAAGACTTTTCCGAATTGCCAAATTCACTAAATCAGTCATATTATAATCCTTTCCAATATAAAAATTACAGGCATGATGCCTCGATATATATATTATAATACATATTTACATAAAAAGCAAATGAACACAAAAAAGGCCCCCAGCCCACAGGCGTGGTCCGGGGGGGAGGTTTAGGGATTACTTTTTGTCGAAGTATTCCTCCTTGAGCTTTTGGTAAAGACTGATGCCCTCATCCATGTTGTACACATGGTAGTAGAACAGCAAAAAGGTTTTTCCGTTGAATTGACTTTTTAGACATTCGGTCTGACCAAAGGGAAATTTGACTATATGCAGCTTACTGAACTTTTGCTTCAGCTCTGCAAGAGACATGTCTTTTTCTTCGTCAGTTAAACCGATCCGGAAATCGAGCAGAACTCGATCGCCATAAGAAATGTATGGGTTCGTAAGTAGCGGGCAAGAACCTCTCAAAATTACCTGCCGTTTTGAATCATTCATATTGGATACTGCAACCAACGTTTCAAAACTACTTTTTACGCTTACTTCAGCCATAATAAGGCCCTCCAATTAAATATTTTATACGAGGTTTGGGTAACTCTCGATTAGGTATATTATAACACTAATTTACATAAAAAGCAAATTTTAGTTTGCTATTTCCTTGATTTTTTCCTAATTTTGTTGTATTATTGTATAGTAAAAATATAGATATAAAAGTTGAAATAATATAGGGATAATATAAAATGAAAGGAATGAACTTTTAAATGGAATATAGATATAAACCACAAGGAGTATGTTCTACAGAAATAATTGTAGAAGTTGAGAATAATATTATAAAGAACTTAAAAGTAATAAATGGTTGCAACGGAAATTTGCAAGGAATTGCAAGCCTTGTAAAAGGAATGACCATTGATGATGTAATTGCAAAATTAAAAGGAATTGAATGTGGCAGAAAAGGAACTTCTTGCCCAGACCAAATTGCGATTGCTTTAGAAAAAATTAAAAAGGGAGAAATTTAGAAAAGCACTATGGAACAAATATCAATTTTAGATGACAACAAAAGAATTGAAATAAATAAACGAAAGAAAGAAGTAAAATTTGTTGCAATTGATGTTGAAACTACAGGACTTTCGCCTGTATATAATGAGCTTATTGAAATTAGTGCAATTAAGTATGAGGGTGCAAAAAAGATAGACAATTTTTCTACACTTGTAAAGCCTAAGAAAGAAGTTTCAAATATTATAACAAATTTGACTGGAATTACTAATAAAATGTTAGAGAATGCTCCACAAATTGAAGAGGTAATGCCTAAACTTGTAGAGTTTATTGGTAATCATATTATCGTTGCACATAATGCTAATTTTGATGTTAGCTTTTTACAAAACAATTCAAACAAGAGCTTTTCTAAAAATAAGGTTATAGATACGGTTGCACTTAGCAGAAAAATGTTGCCAAACTTGCCAAACCATAAGCTAAATACAGTAGCAAGATATATTGGAATTCAAGAAGATGGGTTCCATAGGGCAGAATTTGACTGTGAATGTTGTGCAAAAATTTATATTAAATATCTAGAAAATATGTAAGAGGAATAGTAATGAATATTCTAATTAAAGAGCTTGAAAACTTGAAAAAGTTTAAAGAGTATGTATCAGATATAAATAAAAAAATAAGTCCGATAGTATTATCGGGCTTATCTAGCGTTGGAAAAATACAATTATTAGAGGCTACGAAAGAGTTTGCAGATAGAAACATTTGCATAGTAACTTATAATGAGTTGCAGGCTAAAAAAATATATAAAGATTTAAAATATTTTTCTGGCAATGTTGTATATTTTCCAAAGAGAGAAATAGCTTCATATGACTACGTGGCAGAGAGTAAAGATTTGCCATATGAAAGAATAGAAACATTAAATAAAATTTTTGAACAAGAAAAATCTGCTAAAAAGAACGAAAATAGACTAATTGTAATTACAACTATAGAAGCAATGATGCAAAAAATGATTTCGAAAGAAGAAGTGTATAAAGCATTATTAGAGTTTAAGGTTGGTAAGTGTTTCAATTTGGAAGAATTAAAGCAAAGCTTGATTCACCTTGGATATGAAAGGGCAGATATAGTTGATGGAAAAGGTCAGTTTAGTGTAAGAGGCGGAATTTTAGATATTGGGACTACTAACACACAGGGTGTAAGAATTGAGTTCTGGGGAGATGAAGTCGATTCGATTAGAAGTTTTAGCATAACTTCTCAACGTTCTAATAAGATGATTGAAGAAGCTAGAATTTATCCATCACATGAGCTTATTGTAACAAAAAATATTGATGAAATTTGCAAACAAATTGAGACTAAAAAAGAGAATGCGAGTGAAGAAAACGCTAAAAATATAACAGAAGACATAGAGCTTATAAAAAATGGAGATTATATAAGCAAAGTCGATAAATATTTTAATGAGTTTTATGATAAGCAATCGTCTTTTATGGAATACATTGGCGAAGATTATTTAATATGTTTAGATGATATTGAGAAAATAAATGTAAGACAAGAAAATATAATTAATGACAATAATCAACTTATAGAAACTTTGCTGGAAAAAGATAGAATTGTTCCAGATTCTATAAAAAATATTGCAAAATTTGATGTGGAAAATGTGGAAAATCAGTTGATATATTTGTACGAAACAGACTTATTAAGTGATAAAAATACTACAAAATTTTCTGCAAATGTATTTAATTTTAAATACAGAGATATGCATTTTTTTAAGAGCGAATTGAACATTTTAACCACAGAAATAAAGAAAGCGCTAGATGAAAATAAGAGGGTTATAGTACTTGCTGGAAATGAGGCTGGAAGCAAGAAAATTGAGGCTTTATTAGAACCAGAAGAAATAAAGTATAAATACTTCGAAAAATTAGAAGATTCACAAGAGAAAATTTATAAAAATTCAATTGAGGAATATTTTAAAAATAAAACGGTAATCATATCAAATGGAAGCCTGTCATCTGGTTTTGAAAATTACGAAACAAATGCAATGGTAATTACGGGCGAAGATTTTATTGCAAGTGAACCAAAAAAGAAAAAGCATACAGATTCTTTCAAACAGGGAGAAAAGGTTGTTTTTGCAGATTTAAGAGCTGGAGATTATGTTGTTCACAAGACACAAGGAATAGGAATTTATATTGGTGTAAATACTATTACAACAGCAGATGGAATTACAAAGGATTATATAAAGGTTAAGTATAAGAACGATGATGTTTTGTATGTGCCAACAGATATGCTTGATAACATTAGAAAATATGTTGGTGGGGGCGATGGAGAGCCTAAACTTAATAAGCTTGGAAGCAAAGAGTGGGAAAACACTAAGGCAAGAGTAAAGAATAATTTAAAAGAAGTCGCTAGAGACTTAATTGAATTGTATGCCAGAAGACAAAAGGCTCAGGGCTTTATGTTTTCTAAAGATACGCCATGGCAGAAACAGTTTGAAGATAGTTTTCTATATCAAGAAACAGATGACCAATTAAGATGTATTGCAGAAGTGAAAAAAGATATGGAGTCGAATAAACCAATGGATAGACTACTTTGTGGAGATGTTGGTTATGGAAAAACAGAAGTTGCAATCCGTGCAGCATTTAAGGCTGTAATGGATCAAAAGCAAGTTGCATATTTAGTTCCAACAACAATTCTTGCAAACCAGCAGTATGAAGAGTTTAAGACAAGAATGGAAGAGTTTGCAATAAAAGTTGAATTGCTAAACAGATTTAGAACTAAAAAAGAGCAAGATGAGGTAATAAAGAAGTTAAAACTCGGAGAAGTAGATGTAGTAGTTGGAACACATAGACTTTTAAGCAAAGATGTGGAATTTAAAGATTTAGGCTTGCTAATTATAGACGAGGAACACAGATTTGGTGTAAAGGATAAAGAAAAGATAAAAAAGCTAAAAGAAAACATAGATGTACTTACAATGACTGCAACGCCAATTCCAAGAACACTGCATATGTCGATTGTTGGAGTAAGAGATATGTCTGTAATCTATGAGCCACCTCAAAACAGGAAACCTGTTCAAACTTATGTGTTAGAGTATGATGATGAAGTTATCAAAGAAGCAATAACAAGAGAACTTGAAAGAAATGGTCAAGTATTCTATCTGTTCAATAATGTTGAAAAAATAATAAGAAAAGCAGACGAAATTTCAAAATTAGTTCCAGAGGCGAGAGTTGAATTTGCGCATGGCAAAATGACTGGAGCAGAGATTGAAAGTATAATGCAGGACTTCATTGAGCATAAAACAGATGTACTTGTTTGCACAACAATTTTGGAATCTGGAATAGATATTCCAAATGCGAACACAATAATAGTAGAAAATGCAGATAGACTTGGACTTGCTCAATTGTACCAAATACGTGGAAGAGTTGGTCGTTCAGACAGGCAAGGATACGCATATGTAACATATAGAAGAGATAAACTATTATCAGAAGTTGCAGACAAGAGATTGAAAGCAATAAAAGAATTTACCGAATTTGGTTCTGGATTTAAAATTGCCATGAGAGATTTGGAAATAAGAGGTGCAGGAAGCATGCTTGGAGAAATTCAATCTGGACACATGGAGCAAGTTGGATATGATACATACTGTAAATTGCTAGATGAAGTAGTAAGAGAGATGCAGGGAACACCAGTAAAAGAAGAAAAAGACGTACAAATAGACATCGATTTATCAAGCTATATTCCAGAAACATACATAGAAGACAGCGCACAAAAAATTGAAATCTATCAAGATATTGCATTGTGTAGAAACAATAAAGATATAGAAGACGTTATAGATGAAATAATAGATAGATATGGAACAATGCCAACAGAAGTTGAAAATCTAATAGAAATTGCAAGAATAAAAATACTTGCAAGAAACGCAAATGTGCTTAAACTATCACAAAAAGGTAAAAATGTAGTATTTTACTTAGATAAAGACAATATCCAAATAAACGGAGATATGATAAACAAATTAGTAACAAAATATGGACCAAAAATAAGATTCTCACAAGGAATTGAACCCTACATAACATTAAACACAAACGAAAAAGATGAAAAGAAGATTATAGAAATAATCAAAGAAATGTTAATTTTACTTAGTGTTTCTATACAGAAATAACTGGAAGGAGAGCTCATGCAAATTATTACTAGTAAAGATAATGAGACTGTAAAAAATATTAAAAAATTAAAAGATAAAAAGTACAGAGATGAAGCTGGTTTGTATATAATTGAAGGTGTGAAGATGATTGAAGAGGCTATTGTAGCAAATGCTAAAATAGACAAGATTGTTGTTTGCGAAGAGTGCTTAAAAACTGGAGATATAGAACAGAAACTTTTATATGAAATTGCAAAATATGATTGCATATATGTAAATGCAAAAGTATTTAATTTTTTGACTGATGTTGTTGCTCCACAGGGAATTCTTGCTGTTTTAGAAAAGCCTAGTAAAACAGAAAAAATACAATATGATCAAGACATAATCCTTGCACTAGATGGAATACAAGACCCAGGAAATTTAGGAACTATTTTAAGAACAGCAGATAGTGTAAATTTAAAACAGATAATAGTTACAAAAACAACTGCAGATAGTTATAATCCAAAAGTTGTAAGGTCAACCATGGGAGCAATATTAAGGGTAAAAGTAATAGAAACTGATGATTTGGTTGCGACCCTTAAAGAAATAAAGAAGAATAAATTCAAAGTTGTTGTAACTTCACTAGATACAAACGATAGTGTTTATGATATAGAATACAATAAAAAAGTAATTGTAATTGGAAATGAGGCAAATGGTGTCTCAAAAGAAGTACAGGCAATAGCTGATAACAGAGTAAAAATACCTATGCTGGGCAAGACGGAAAGCTTAAATGCATCTGTTGCAACTGGGATTATGTTGTACGAATATGTAAGACAAAAAATTAATAAATAAAACAAAGGGCATTCAAGTAAATTTGAATGCTCTTTAAAAGTCTAATTTATTTTTTGAAAGATTTAAACAGTGCAAACAAAAAGAAGCACTATAATGCTTCTTTTAACCTATTAGAAATCACAGTTATTTGGTGTTCTTGGATAAGGTATTACGTCTCTTATGTTTTCGATTCCTGTAATGTACATAAGAAGCCTTTCAAATCCTAATCCAAAACCAGAGTGAATTACTGAGCCATATCTACGTAAGTCTAGGTACCAATATAATGGCTCTGTTGCAATACCCATTTCTTTCATACGAGCAACTAATTTATCGTAATTTTCCTCTCTTTGAGAACCACCCATAATTTCTCCTGCTCCTGGAACTTCTAGGTCAACACCTGCAACAGTTTCTCCATCTGGGTTAAGTTTCATGTAATATGATTTTATGTCTTTTGGCCAATTCTTTACAAATACTGGTCCATTGAAATACTCTGTTAAATATTTCTCATGTTCTTTTGCTAAATCTTCGCCATATTCAGGTTTAAATTCCCATTCTTTGTCTGCTTTCTTTAAAATATCGATAGCTTCTTTGTGGTCAATTCTGACAAATTTTGAATTAACTAATTTGTGTAGCTTATCGATTAATCCTTTTTCGATAAAATTATTACAGAATTCCATTTCTTCTGGACACTTCTCCAAAACTCTAGAAACTACGAATTTTAAGCAATCTTCTTCTATGTCCATTAATTGCTCCAAATCGCAGAATGCAATTTCTGGCTCAATCATCCAGAATTCGTTGGCGTGTGTTTTGGTGTTTGAATTTTCGCTTCTTAATGTTGGCCCAAATGTGTAAATTTTTCCGTATGCTTCTGCAAATGTCTCGCCATGAAGCTGTCCAGAACCTGTAATGTAAGCTTTTTTGCCAAATAAATCTTCACTAAAATCTGTTCTTCCATCTTTTTGAGGAAGTGGCTTGTCCAAATCTAATGTAGTAAGCTTAAACATTTCGGCTGAACCTTCACAATCTGCACATGTTATTATAGGAGTATTAACATATACATATCCGTTATTTTGAAAATACTCATGTATTGCAAATGCTGCGACACTTCTAATTCTAAATACTGCATTAAAAGTATTTGTTCTTGGACGCAAATGTGCAACAGTTCTTAAATATTCAAAAGAATGTCTTTTCTTTTGTAATGGATAATCTGCATCTGCTAGATTGAATATTTCTACACTATCTGCATGAATTTCGAATGGTTGCTTTGCATTTTCTGTTTTTACAACTTTTCCATTTACTATAATAGATGAACTGATTGTTAATTTACGAACTTCTTCAAAATTTGCTAATTTGTCGTTAAAAACTATTTGCAAATTATTGAAAAAAGAACCATCATTTAATTCTATAAATCCAAAAGCTTTTGAATCTCTAACTGTTCTAACCCAGCCAGCAACTTCAACAGTTTTGTCAATGTAATTTTCTGTGTTACGATATAAATCTTTAATTGTTACTTTTTCCATAAGAAACACTCCCATCTCCAAATTAATATAAGGAAATTATACGCGCAAATAGCAAAAAAATCAAGGAAAAAAAGTAATCGAATGTGAAAATTATGAATAAACATTGAAAAATAAGTTGTTTTAAGATAGAATATAAGAAATTCGCCCAATAGGGACGCCCTTTTTTGGGCGAAGAGAGGACTGAGTATGAAAAATAAAAAATTGTATATAGTGTTTAGTATGTTATTAATTGTAATAATTTTGATGACTGTTACAAAAGAAATGCAAAATGATACATTTTTTACTATTGCAACAGGTGAACATATATTGCAAGAAGGATACGATAATGTAGATCACCTTACATGGCATGAGAATTTAGGGTTTTATAAATTGAGATGGGCCTTTGATGTGGCAATTGCATTTATTTACAACACTTTTGGCTTTGCAGGTATCTATGCGTTTGTAGTTATAATTGCAAGTTTGACAGCACTTTCTTTGTTTAATATATTATTGAAGCAAAAGAATAATATTGTTCTTTCGTTTATTGCAACAGTAATTTCAATGTTATTAATGACATCAAATTGGTCGTTTACTGCACGTGGCCAAATAATCTCATATTTACTGTTACTGTTAGAAATATATTTCATTGAAAAATTGATTAGTACAAAACAAAAAAGATATTATATTATATTTTTTGTTATGTCAGCATTAATTGTAAATTTCCATGCTTCTGTTTGGTACATGACGATTATACTTGTGTTACCATACTTAGCAGAAGCAATAATGCACAAAATAATGAAAAATAAAAATCTAGAAAAATCAAAAATTATATTAGAGCCAATAAGTATAAAAATGTTGATTATAGTAATTTTATGTCTTGTATTAGGAAGTTTTATTTCTCCAATTGGAATATACACATATACATACATGTTTAAAGTTATTGGGGGCATATCTTCTACATTTATTTCAGAGTTGCAACAGACTGATATAATATCATCTATTGGAATGATATTAGGACTTATAGTTATTGATATATTAATGCTTGCAACAAAATCAAAAATGAAATTAAGTGACATTTTATTGTTCTTTGGATTATATTTTATGGCAATTTTGGCAAGGAGAAATCAAGCATTTTTATATTTAATTGGAACAATTCCGGTTGTAAGACTAATAACAAATTTCTTCGAGACCTATGACACAGAAAATATATTAGAAAAAGTAAATAATTTTTTCTCTAAAAATTGGGTACTAGGCTGTACAACAATAGTAATTGTGATTGGTCTTTCGAGCAATATGGTTACTAGAATAAGAGAAAAATATGTAAATGAGAAGAAATACCCTGTTGAAGCTGTAAACTTTATTAAAGAAAATTTAGATTATAAAAATTTAAAAATATATAATAGCTTTAATTATGGAAGTTATTTAGAACTTTCAGGAATACCAGCCTTTGTGGACTCTAGGTCAGAAATATTTACAGAAGAGTTCAATAATGTAACAATATTGAAAGATTGGCTTGAAACATCAAGAGGAAATGTTAATTATAATGATACTTTTGCAAAGTATGAAATTGACTATGCTATTGTTGAAGATAAAGAAATAATAAATACATATATAAGTGCAGACGAGAATTATGAGAAAGTTTTTGATGATGAAACTTTTTCAATATATATGAAAAAATAAATTTTAAGTAGTGCAATAAGAATTGTACTACTTTTTTCTACAAATTATTTTAATTTACAACATCGTAAGTATAGACTTTTACTGAAAAATGTTGTAAAATTATGGCACGGATAAAATAAATTTTAATGAAAAGGATGTAATGTAAATGACAAACGTATATAGAACACAAAATTGTGGTGAGTTAAACATTCAAAATGTTGGACAAGAAGTTAAACTTGCAGGATGGATTCAAAGAATTAGAAATCTTGGAGGAATGACTTTTATAGATTTAAGAGACCAATATGGAATTACTCAAATTGTTGTATCTAGTGAAGAATTAAAGGCACAAATAGCTAATTTATGCACAGAATGCGTTATTTCTGTGGAAGGAACAGTTGTTGAAAGATCTAACAAAAATGCAAAGATTCCTACTGGAGAAATTGAAATAGATGCAAAGAAAGTTGTTTTATTAGGTGAATGTGAATCAACATTGCCTTTTGAAATAAATTCAGAGAAAGCTGATATTGAAGCTGTAAGAGAAGATTTAAGACTAGAATATAGATTTTTAGACTTACGTAATAACAAAATACATAACAGCATATTGCTACGTTCTAAAATAATGAAAGCTATAAGAGACAAGATGGATGAAATGGGATTTGCAGAAATTCAAACTCCAATACTTGCAAATTCATCACCAGAAGGGGCTAGAGACTTCTTAGTTCCAAGCAGATTGCATCCAGGAGAGTTCTATGCATTACCACAGGCTCCACAACAATTTAAACAATTACTTATGATTTCTGGATTTGATAAATACTTCCAAATTGCTCCATGTTTTAGAGATGAAGATCCAAGAGCAGATAGAGCACCAGGGGAGTTCTACCAAGTCGATTTTGAGATGGCTTTTGCTACTCAAGAAGATGTACTTGCTGTAATGGAAGAATTGGTACCAACTGTATTTAAGAAATTTACAGACTGGAAAGTAGACGAAGGCCCATTTATACGTATACCATACAGAGAAGCAATGGAGAAGTATGGAATTGATAAACCAGACTTAAGAAACCCATTAATAATACAAGATGCAACAAAAATATTTGAAGGAACAGAATTCAAAGCATTCCAAGATAAGATAATAAAAGCAATAGTTGTTCCAAACGGTGCAGCTCAAGGAAGAAAATTCTTTGATAATATGACAGAATTTGCAGTTGAAGAACAAGGGGCTAAAGGTCTTGCATGGACAAAAATAGATGAGAATAATGCTCCACAAGGTGGAATTGCTAAATTTATAACAGAGGATATTTTAAAAGGATTAGAAGAAAAACTCGGAGCAAAATCTGGAGATAGCATATTCTTTATAGCAGATAAATTAGAAACAGCTCAAAAAATAGCAGGTCAAGTAAGAATAGAATTAGGAAATAGACTAGATTTACTAGAAAAGAATGTATACAGATTCTGCTTTATAGTAGATTTTCCAATGTATGAATACAATGAAGACGAAGGAAAAGTTGACTTTAATCATAACCCATTCTCAATGCCACAAGGTGGAATGGAAGCATTAGAAAATAAAGACCCATTAGATATTTTAGCATATCAATATGATTTAGTATGTAATGGATATGAAATGGCTTCTGGAGCAGTTAGAAACCATGACCCTAAACTGATGGTAAAAGCTTTTGAGATAGCAGGGTATTCAGAAAAAACAGTGGAAGAAAAATTTGGAGCATTATATAAGGCATTTAAATATGGAACACCTCCACATGCAGGTGCGGCTCCTGGACTTGATAGAATGGTAATGTTAATTGCAAATACTCAAAATATAAGAGAAGTAATAGCATTTCCTAAGAACAAGAAAGCAAGAGATGCAATGATGAATGCACCAAGCAGAGTAGAAGATAAGCAACTTAAGGATGTTCACATTAAAATAGATGAATTTGTTGAAAAATAATTTAATATAGAAAGCAGGTGGTATTATGAGTTCTACCCATAGTAAAAATGAAGAAACACTTGCAGTAATATTAGAAGAAATAAATAAAAAACTAGATGAGGAAATAAAAATAAGAAAAGCTATGCAAAAAGAACAAGAACAAAAGACAAAAGCCATATTGCAGAAATTAAGCAAATTACAAGAATACAACGAAATAAATGATATGAGAGCAATATTTATGAGCAAGCAAATACAAAACATATTGGAAAAATTGTATTAAAGACAAAAAAATTACAAACTAAAAGTCATCAATAAGATTTTTGAACTTATTGATGACTTTTTACATAATCTTTTATACTAATGCAATTGCTCTATTTGTTCTACCATGATTCCTACACTATTAATATTAATCAAATCAAGTATTTCATAATCAGATAACTTTGAATTAGGATAATGCTTTTTTACATTAATTAAAATATTTTGTTTATCGGTGTCGGTTAATTCAAAATTTGGATTAGTAGCAGGATACTCTTTTTTTATATAATTATAAATGTAACTAGATATTTGATTTGATTCATAATCATGTTGGTTTATATATTTTGCAAGTATATTAGTATAAACACTGTAATTTTTTGAATAATATGTTGAGTCATTTATGCTAAAACAATAATAAGTATCATGAATGTTCAAGTTTTTTAATGAGGGGCGCTTTGTGGATACATATGAAGAGTTGCTTAAGTTACTTAATTCCAAGGTTAAGCTTTCTAATTCAGATTTATTAAGTTTTTTTACAAAGTGAGATTTTTTAAAAGATGTGTACTCAATATCTGATGTAGAACGGTATTCTGTATTATATACTGTGCCATCCTTATATATTGAATAATATGATGAAACAGAACTAGACCATTGGAAATAATCTGGATTAGGGGATTCTGAAATATATATTATTGATTCTTGAGAAAGATAATATTTATCTCTAATAATTAATATTAGTAAAATGATACAAGCAATTATTAAAATAAATATTAAACTTAAAATTACAAATTCTTTTAGCTTTTTCTTTTTCATATGATTAACTCCTTTTATTTTATTAATACCATTATAAATAAAGAAAAGTAAATTAGCAAGCAAAATGAAAAAAATTGTAAAATGTATTGAAAAATAAACAATATAAAGGTAAAATGTAAATGAATTTATATTATAGATAAATGTTAAACTTGAAAATAATACAAAGTAAAACATAATGAAACTAGAAATTTTTACAAAATAAGAAAGGAATTTATTTTAAGATGAAGAAAACTTTTAAATTTTATACAGCAATGTTTTTAGCAAAATGTGCAAATAAATCTCTAAAATTGCTAAGAAGAAATGCATCATATTTTCCAGGAAATTTAGCATTAAAAATATGCCCTAACTTTCTAGAGCAAATAGATAAACCACCAGTAATTATAGGAGTTACAGGAACTAACGGAAAAACAACAGTATCCAACATGATTAATGATGTGCTAGAAGATAATGGATACAAAGTTATTAATAATAGATATGGTTCAAATATGAATACTGGAATTGCAGCAAGCTTTGTAAATAATAACACAATAACAGGAAAAAATACAAAAGATATTGCAGTATTTGAGATGGACGAGAGGAGTACAATCCATATTTTTAAATATATTACTCCAACATATCTAGTATGTAACAATCTTTCGAGAGATTCACTAAAAAGAAATGCACACACCGCATTTATTGCTGGAATTATAAACAATGCAATACCAAAGGCTACAACAGTAATTACAAATGGTGATGATCCAATATGTGTAAATTTAGCCAGTGAAAATAAGAAGATTTATTTTGGAATAGATAGACTAGATACTGATACTGAAAAATGTGAAAACATTGTTCAAGACATGGTACTATGCCCAAAATGTGGTACAAAGTTAGAATATGAATATTATAGATATCATCATGTTGGAAAAATGAAGTGCCCAAATTGTGGATTTGGAACTCCAAAAAGAGACTATGAAACAACAAAAATTGACTTTGAAAATAAACTTGTAACAATAAAAGACAATGATAAAAATACAGAATACAGTTATTCAATGGTAGCAGATGGTATAATAAACATTTATAATATGTTATCCGCAATAGTTGCTCTAAAACAGGTTGGAGTAAGTGACGAAAAAATAAATGAAGCTCTTAAGAAAACAAAGATAGTAGATACAAGATTTTCGCAAGACGAGGTTGCGGGAAAGAAAATTGTACTTCACCTTGCGAAAGGACAGAACCCAATTGCTTGTTCTAGAGTATTTGACTATGTAAGAAAACAACCAGAAAAGAAAACTATAATTTTATTTTTAGATGACTTGCATGAAGATAATGAAACTATAACATGGTTCTATGATACAGACTATGAGTTCTTAAATGGAGACAATGTTGAACAAATAATAGTAAGTGGTAAAAGGGCAAAAGACACAATTGTAAGGCTTTTGATGGCAGGAGTACCAAAGGAAAAAATATTTGCAGATAGAGATGAAGTTGAGTCTGTAAGAAAATATTTCAAGCCTAAAGACATAGAAAGTGTTTATGTTTTGTATGATTTATATGCAATGAAACAGAAGGAAGAAGTTCATCAAGAAGTTAAGAAAATATTGGAAGATACTTTCGGAAAGAAGGTTGAAGAATGAAAATAGAAATGTTATATCCAGAAGTTTGCAACTTATTTGGAGATATTAGTAATATAAAATATTTAAAAAAATGTTTGCCAGATGCAGAAATAATAAAAACAGAAATAAATTCTGAGCCTGCATTTGTAACACAAGATATTGACATGATATATATGGGACCAATGCCGGAAAATATTCAAGAAGTTGCAATACGCAAATTGAGACCATATAAAGAAAGAATAGAAGAACTAATAAAGAAAAATGTAGTATTTTTAGTAACAGGAAATGCAATAGAATTATTTGGAAAATATATAGAAAATGAAGATGGAAGTAAGATAGAAGCACTTTCAATATTCGATATATATGCCAAAAGAGATATGATGCACAGACATAATAGTATATTTTTAGGAAAATATGAAGATATAGAAATAGTAGGGTTTAAGAGCCAATTTACAATGGCATATGGAGATAATGAAAATACTTATTTTGTAAAAGCAGAAAAAGGAATAGGACTAAATAAAGAAAGCAAGTTAGAAGGCATAAAACAAAATAACTTTATTGGAACATATTTAATAGGACCAATATTAATATTAAACCCATTGTTTACCAAGAAATTGATTCAAATGCTAGGAGTAGAGAAGCCAACAATAGCTTTTGAAAAAGAAACAATGGATGCATATGAGCAAAGACTAGAAGAATTTAAAAGATAAATGAAAATATGATGTAAAGGTTATTAAAAATTTACATCATATTTTTTGTAAGACCGCTGAATATAAATTTACGAATATGGAAAAAATAAAAAAACTATTGACATTTAAATTTTGTATTGTTATTATGATTTTGAAAATATCATTCTAAAATGATAATCTTAAAGGAGGAAAAAGATATGGCAAGAATAGATCATGTAGATTATGAGGCAATGCCAAGACAAGCAAAAGCAATGAGGGAGTATGCATTAGAGCTAAATAGCGAACTAAGAGCTGCATACACAAACATAGGAGAAATGCACAATTCATGGTATGGAGTTAGATACAATGAATTAGTAAAAGATTTTAATGAATTAATACCACAAATAAACGACTTATTAAAATTGGTTGTTACAGAAATACCATTTGCAGTTGAAACAGTAGCTAACAACTATGCACAAGCTGATAAAGGACAAAATGTAACATCAGCAGAAGAAACATCTGCAAATAATATTGAAAACTTACCAATAACAAATGATGTTGGAATGAGATTCATGACATCAGATGTTGCAAATACACAAAGAAATGTATCTGCAAAATTTGATTCATCAAAAGAATTAATGAATAAAATTGAATCAGAATATAACAGAGTTGATTGGCAAAGTGAAGCTTCTGAAAGTTTTAAAGCAAGATTTGAAAAATTAAAAAATGATATATTATCAGCTTTTGATAATATTAATAATGAATTTTCAAAATTAATGACACAAACACAAGAAGATATCGAAAATACAGAGAAATCAAACACAGTACAATAAAAAGAAAGCACTATATGTGCTTTCTAAAGCATGACCAGTTTTAGAAAGCATATATAATATGTTTTGAAACAAACGAAGGGAGAAATTTATTTATGGAAGAAAAGTTATTACCAATAGGTAGTGTAGTAAAATTAAAAAATGGTCAAAAAAGACTTATGATAACAGGATTTTTACAAATGGAACAAGATGAAAAAGGTCAAAAAAATATATGGGATTATAGTGGATGCCTATACCCAGAGGGAATGCTAACATCAGAGGCTAACTATGTATTCAATCATTCACAAATAGAAGAAGTACATTTTATTGGACTAGTAGATGAAGAAGAAGAGGAGTTCAAGAAAAAGTTAAAAGAAGCAATAGAAGAACTTGAAAATAAATAGGAAAGTGTAAAAAAATGCTAGTCACATTAATAGGAAAAAATGTTTTGTATAAATTAATATTACCTCATAAAAAAACAGGTAATTATTGGATAACAAATAGTGACGATGGAAAGAAACTTGTAAACATTATTGGAAAAAATAATGAATGGAACATATATAGTAATGAACAAGCCAAAATCTTGGATCCAAGAGCAATAAATTCATGGAATATCTCGAAAATAGTAAAAAACAAAGCGAATATTTTTAGTGAGATAAAGTTACAAGAAAATGGCATATATTATATTTCTTTAGCAAGTAATCCAAATATGCTGTATATATTGCTTTGTGAACCGACATATGAGAGAGATTTTATTCAGTTAAATGCTAAAAATTTTCAAGAAATAACAATTGGAAGAAAAGCAGATAGCGATATTATATATAATAATTCTTTAATAAAGCAAGAACAAGCCAGAATTTTTTACAGCAATGGAAAGTTGATGGTAGAAAATTTTGATGAAAGTTATGGAACTTTTCTAAATGATTTACCAGTGGCAAATAGATTAAAGTTACTATTTAATGGTGATATTATATTTATAATGGGATTGAGGATTATAATTGTTGGAAACAATGTTTTCATAAATAATCCTTTTAATAGAGTAACATATAATTTAAATAAACTGGAAATTGTAAAAAAAGAAAACAGAATAATAACAAGTAGTGAAGTAACAGATGAAGATGTTCAACTTTTTACAGATAAAGATTACTTTACGAGAGCACCAAGGATAACTAACAAAATTGAAAAAGAAAAAATAAAAATAGATGCTCCACCACAAAAACAAGAGAAAGACGAAAAACCATTAATATATACAATAGGACCAAGTCTGGCTATGGGAATTGTAATGGTATTATCTATGAGTTCAACAATTAGCGATGTTTCAAGTGGAACGGCATCTTTTAAAAGTACCGGACTATCTGCATTAATGACAGTCTCAATGTTAATTAGTATGATTTTGTTTCCAATACTTAATAATAAGTATGAGAAAAATAAGAAGATAAAGAAAGAAGCTAAACGTCAGAAAAAATATAAAGAATATATAAATAAAAAAATTCAACAAATAGACGATGTAATGCTTAAACAAAAGAAGATACTTTTTGAAAAATATTTATCTGCTGAGGAATGTGCTAGAATAATATTAAATAGAGAATCTAGGCTATGGGAAAGAAGAACAGAGGACGATGATTTTCTTACTGTGAGGTTAGGACTTGGAAATTTGCCAATAGAGGCAGATATAGAGTATCCTAATAAGGAATTTTCTTTGGAGGAAGATAACCTAGTAGAATTAATAAATTCTGTAGCAAGAAAATCTAAGGTGATAAAGAATGTTCCAATTACGGCTTCTCTTACATCAAAAAATATTGCGGCTGCAATTATTGAAAATGATGATAGAACAACTGAAAAGTTTGCACAAAATTTAATTATGCAATTAATTGCGTTGCATAGTTATGCAGATTTAAAATTAGTATTCTTATTAAAAAAAGAGAAAACCATAAGATGGGAGAACATGAAAACCTTACCACATGTGTGGGATGAACAAAAACAAATTAGATTTTGGGCAGACGAATATGAGGACATGAAGGATATTTCAAGATATCTTGAAATTGAATTAAATAATAGAAGAAAGTATGATGACAAATTTGATTACCGTTCATTTGCACCATATTATTTAATAATAACAGATGATTACCAAAAAATAGAAGGACTTAAAATAATAACAGAAATTTTAAACGCAAAGAGGAACTTAGGATTTGGATTGTTCTGTTTAACAGATAATATGTTACATTTACCAAATGAATGTCAACTGTTTATTAGTATAGACGGAACAAATGGTAGCTTATTTGAAAATCAAATTACATCGACTACAAAAAAAGAGTTTTATTTTGATCCATCTTTCACGTTCTTTTTCGAAAATATTGGGCAAAGGTTATCTAATATACCCATTAAGCTTAATGCAACATCAAAGTTTGCATTACCAGAGGTATATACTTTTTTGGAAATGTATGATGCTGGTAGAATTGAACAGTTAAATATATTACAAAGATGGATGACAAATGATTCTACAAAATCTTTGCAAGCACCAATAGGAATCGATACTAATGGAATGCCAATTGTGTTAGATATTCATGAAAAGGCACATGGACCACATGGATTAATAGCAGGAAGTACTGGATCCGGAAAGAGTGAATTTATAATCACATATATCCTTTCACTTGCGGTTAACTACCATCCAAATGATGTATCTATGATATTAATAGATTACAAAGGTGGAGGCCTTGCAGGAGCGTTCCAAAAAGGTGATGTGAAATTACCTCATATAGTTGGAACCATAACAAATATTGATAAAGCCGGACTTCAAAGGTCTTTAGTTTCTATACAGAGTGAGCTAAGAAGAAGACAAGTAAAGTTTAATCAGGCAAGAGAAAAAACAGATGAAGGAACTATTGATATATACAAGTATCAAAAATTATACCATGATGGAATTGTAAAAGAGCCAATACCGCACTTATTGATAATATGTGATGAATTTGCAGAGTTAAAACAGCAACAACCTGACTTTATGGATGAATTAATAAGTGTTGCGAGAATAGGACGTAGTTTAGGAGTACACTTAATACTTGCAACTCAAAAACCGGCTGGCGTTGTAAATGACCAAATTCGTAGTAATAGTAGGTTCGGTATATGTTTAAAAGTACAAGACAGACAAGACAGTATAGATGTTATAAAAAGACCAGATGCGGCAGATTTAAAGAGGGTTGGACAATTTTATATTCAAGTTGGTAATAACGAATATTTTGCATTAGGACAATCTGCTTGGGCTGGAGCAAGTTATGAGCCATCAGACATAATCAAGAAAAAAGTAGATACTTCAATGAAATTTGTATCAAATATTGGTTCTGTAATAAAAAAAGTAGATGATACATTAAAGTCTCCAACAAGAAAAGATGGTGAACAGTTAACCAACATTGTAAAATATATTTATCAGCTTGGAAAACATGAAAACATTAAACTTAAACCATTATGGTTGGATAATATACCAAATGTTATTATGTTAGATAACATTAAGAAAAAATACAATATACAGAAAAAAGAAAATGAAGTAATACCTGTAGTTGGAGAATATGATGATCCATATAACCAAAGACAAGGACCAGTTAAAATTGACTTTAAGAAACAGGGGAATGTTATTGTTTATGGAAATGCTGAGAGTGGTAAAGAAACATTCATAAGCACAATGGTATATGACATAATATCAACATACTCTGTTAAGGAAGCTCAAATGTATTTAATTGACTTTGGTAGTGAAGCTTTGAAAATCTTTAAGGATGCACCACATATAGGTGATGTAGTATTAAGTACAGATACAGAAAAAATAAATAGATTGTTCGAAATACTACAAAGAGAAATGAAAAGAAGAACAGAAATTTTATCAAACTATGATGGTGATATAAAATTATATATAAATGATACAGGTGCTGAAATGCCACAAGTATTTATAATTATAAACAATTATGAAGGATTTGTGGAAAACTTCGGAGAAAAATATGACGATGTATTGCTTACTCTATGTAGAGAGGGAATAAAATATGGAATCATATTTGTAATTACAGCAAGTGCATATAACAGTGTAAGATATAGACTATCTCAAAACTTTAAACAAAAAATAGCATTACAATTAAATAATGAAGATGATTATTTAAATATAATAGATGGAGTTAGAAAACAAAGACCTGCTCACATGTTTGGAAGAGGATTGATAAAATATAGTGACATATATGAATTCCAAACAGCTCGTATATGCGAACCAGAAAAATGGAATGTATTTATAAGAGATAAGATAAAACAATTAAATGAAAAATATGACGAAAAGGCAGATCCTATTCCAGTTTTACCATATCAAATAAAGGTAGAAGAGATAAAAGAATTTGTAAAAAGTTTGGATAAATTACCAGTTGGAATTTACAAAGATAGTTTGAACTTAGCAATATATAATTTTAAGAGCAATTTAGTAAATTTAATTTCAGCAAAAAATATAGAAGTAGCTACAGAATATGTAACACATTTATACGAGGAATTAAAACTACTAGAAGACATTGATGTAACCGTATTTGATGCAGAGGGAATTGTACAAACTGCTAGTAAAAACATAAAACTTGACTATCAGAACTATTCATTAAGAATACAAAACAATATAAGTAAATCAAAATACAATGTATGTATAATAGTTGGAATTGATAAGTTCTTAATAAACATAGAAAAAGAAATTTTGTCAGATCTTAGAAAAGCTGAAGAATTAAAGAATTATACATTTATAGTAGTTGATAGTGTATTTAAATTAAAGAACCATGAATATGATGACTGGTATAAAGCGTATATCACAAAAGATTCTGGAATTTGGGTAGGCAATGGTGTTGCAGATCAATACTTAATAAGAATGAACACAAGCGCTAGAAATTTAGTAAACAACTGTGGAGAAAGCTTCGGATACTTAATAAAACAAGAAGAAGCTAAGCTGATAAAATTAATAGGAATGAAAGATGCTGGTGAAAAAAATGGATAAAGTCTTAGTAAAAGTTTATGTTCCTATGTTGGAAGGAGTCTATGATGTATGGATTCCTTCTAACAAAAAAATATATGAGATAATTATATTATTATCAAGAGCAATATCAGAACTAAGTGAGGGAGATTATGATCCTAAAGCGCTTCCTACGCTATATGATAAAATCAGTGCACAAGAGTTTGATTTGAACTCATTTTTAAAGGATACAACAATAAGAAATGGAACAGAAGTAATATTAATATAAATTTTAGTTTTGAAAGGAATTTTGAATGAAGACACTAAATGTAGATAACACGTACAAAAGTAATACTAATCTTACAATAAATGAATTATTACAAGAAAATAAAAAGATAGTTTCTTTTATCGGAGCTAGTCAAAGTGGCACATCTTTTTTAGTAAATAATATTGCAAGAATAATGGCAAGAAGAAACTTTGATGTGGCTATATTAGATATGACGCAAAATAAAGATTCATACTATATATATACTCAAAACAAAGAGTCTATAAGAGTTAGTATTAGAAACAGTTTTAAGGATTTAAGTGAAGGAAAACTGAATGGATTACAAATTGAAAATAACCTAACTGTATATACAGATGTACCAGAAAAGAATGAATATAGTGCAAGAGTTGAAAATATATTAGAGACTCTTTTGAAGAAACATCAGGTTGTAATTATAGACACAGATTTTTCTACAGATGCTGATTACTTTGCGTATTCAGAGCAAGTATATTTGGTACAAACAATGGATATATTAACCATTCAACCACTTACAGAATTCCTTTCAAATCTAAAATCTAAGAATGCAATAAACAATGAGAAAATAAGGATTATATTAAATAAGTTTATGAATTTTGATGAAATAACAGTGAGCAAATTGATAGGCGGAATGGCTTTTTATAATGATCCTTCGATGACATATATGCAACAAATATTTGAAAAAAATGGAGTAAGGTATACAACAGTTTCATATAATCAACAGGCCTACGAAAAATACATACAAGATGTTGCAAATTGTCAATTTACAACAAATTATTCTATAGAATTTAGAAAAGAGTTAGAAATGTTAACAGATGATGTTATAAAAGGATAAAAGTTAGGAGGTATTTTATTATGGGGTTTATTGGAAATTTTTTTAAACAATTATTTGGTGGGGATAGTAGCTCAAATAACAGTAGTTCCGGTAGCTCAAGTAATACGAGGACAGGCTCAACTGGAGTATCTGGTAATGTGAGTAATTCCTTAAAAACAAAATATAAAAATGTAGATGGACAAAATAAGTTAAAGGGAGTATTATTTACAGGTTTAATAAATAATACAAACGATATAATTGACAATGCAAATACTAAAAAAGCAAATACAAAAATACACTAACTAAGGAGGAAATTATGTTTGAATTTGTAGAGAAAGTTGCCACAGATATAATCACAAGTTTGGGGAACACGATTAGTCAAATGAGTTTTGATGCTTCAAGCTATGATGCACAGGCAACTGAAAATGATGCGAAAGCAGCACAATGTGAAGCAGATGCTAGTGCAGAAGAGGCAAGTTGTCCACATTATAAATCAGAACCATATGAGACAACAGATGATGATGGAAATACAGTAACAAAGTATGAGCAGGTTCCAGATACAGCTGCTGATGCTGCTGCGATGGCAAGAGCAGCAACTCTAAGAGCGGAAGCAGCAAACTTAAAAGCAATTACGGCAGCTCTAAGAGGTTTAGCAGCAGCTTTAAGAGGTACATTATTTTCAATGACTAGTCAACAAAAGCAAATCTCACAAGCTTCTCAAGACTCACAATTTGCAATAGTTGCTACCACCAAATTATTAAGAGAGGGTATAGATGTTACTAAAAGAGTAATAGCAGCATTTAATGTACCAGAAGCTAGCAATTTCAAAGAGTGGACATCTGCCGTAGGAGATAATCTGCTAAATGCAATTGGAGTAGACTTATCAGATGGACTTAATGACGAGATATATACAGCAATTGGTGTTGTTACTACAGTAGGTGCTATTGCGGGACCACTAGTAGTTAGACGTATAACCTCAATAATAGGTGCTAAAATGGGTAATGGCATAATTGGAAATATTGGTAGATATGAAGCAAACATTGTGTCTGAGGCAATAATAAAAACATACTTTAATGAAACAGGTGCGAAAGTGGCACAAAATGCAATAGCATCTGCATTAACCTTTATTGGAATAGATTCATTGCCAACACAGGGAAAAAAAGCAGTTCCGAATGCTGCAACTATAAATGGTACAGAACAAGATTCAAAGATGACTTTTGAAGAAGCAAAAACAGATGCAAAAGAAAAATATGCTAAATATGTTGAAAAATTCAATTGTTATACAGAAGAACAAAAAAAAGATCTGATTAATAAGTATAATGAGCAAATAGATAAAGCAGTAGTGCTTTCAGATGAAGAATTTTTTAGACAATTAGAAGAATATAACGAAGGAATTGTTGCATATAATAATGGGGCTCAAGATAGGGTGTATATCAGAGAAGGGTATGCTAATGATCCAAGTGTAATAATACATGAAGTTGGTGGACATGGTACAGGTACAATGTCTCAGACAGCAGGATATTATTACACAGATCCAGAGACAGGAGAGAATGTATTATATACTGGAAAGTATGAAGATTCACCATACAAATTAACATGGAAGGGAAACTATAATGGAATAGATGAGGCAGCAACAGAATATTTTGCAAGAAAAATAAATGGCGAAAAATGGGAAGATTGCGCATACAATCCTAGCACTGATGCATTACAAAAAATAACAGATTCAATGACAAAATATACAGGTGTAAATGGAGAAGAAGTATTAATGAAAACATATACTGGTGAAAATAAAGATTTATTTAAAAATGTATATAATGAAATATCTGGAAATGAAAAGGCCTATGATGCATTGGATGCAATGATGAAAGATTCTAATACAGGTAACCAAAGGGGTGGAACTCAAGCGTTAAATACAGTAACTAGAAATTTTGACAGGGATTGTCAAATAGCAAAAGTAAAGAATATATAAAATTAAATGAAAGGATTATAAAATGGAAAATTTTAAAGATGTTATAGATAAATTTGTAATAAAATTTTCAGAATCAACTAAAGATGCTTTTGACAAAAAAAGATTAACAGAAGCTTTTGAAAAATACTTATATAAACAAGTAGAAGCAGAAGAAAAAATAAATCAAAATTTTAATATTGATGATAAAAGTGATATGGAATCTTTGTTGAAATATGTTACTGATGATGTAATTAAATTACCATTAGAGCAAAAAAGGCAAATGTTAATCAGAGACGAAAGTTTTGAAACAATTCGTAGCATATCAAACAATGCTTTTGAAATGGCACAAGAAGCTTATACTAGCAAAAGTGATAACATTGATGAAACTAAAGTAGATGAAATGCAAAAAAAATTAAATGAGTTATTAAAGAGTGTAAAAGCTTTTAATAAACAACAGGCTATTTGGCTTGTATCAGAAGGAATATTGGACTTGAATTTTGTAAAGAATCCTAAAACAGATATTATGAGTATAAGATTAAGAAGATGTTTACAAAGCAAGTAAAAGGAGAAAAGATGGAAAACCAGATAAAAATTGATTATGAAAATATGCCTAATCAATCTAATAGTATTAGAGGGCAGGCTATAGAAATAAATAATAAATTATTAGCAATTTACAGAAAAATTTCCGAAATGCATATTTGTTGGTATGGGAAGAGATATAATGAATTGGTAACTAAATTTAACGAATTAGCTCCACAATTAAACTTATTTCTAGAAGCAATAGTTGGAGAAGTTCCATATATGTTTGAAGAGATAGCAAACACTGTTTCTGACGTAGATATAAAGCAGAATGTAGCTGTACCACAAAAAGAGAGTATACAAAAAATACAGGCATTACAAGTATATGATGATGTAGGAATGAGATATATATCTAAAGAAGTAGAAGAAATAAACAATGATATTATGAAAATTTTTCAAGAAATAGAAGATATAATGCAAGAAATAGATAGAACAGTTGATCAAATAAAATTGGAGTGTGATGGTTCAGAAGAATTTAGAAGACAATTTGTAAGACTATCTGATGCATTTCAGTATACAATAGGTAATGTTGAGAGTCAATTCTCTAAGCTTATGCAACAAGATAGAGAACTTATGGAAGAGACAGAAAGAAAGAATAATGTGGCTAATAGTTAGAATAATATGATAATTGAATGAACCTAAATTGTTGGATAAATATTTAACAGTTTGGGTTTATTTTATTAGTGCAAGGAATACAACTATTAGTAGAAACTATTGAAAAAATCCCTTTATTGTGGTATAAATATTATTGTATAAATAAAAAAAAGAGAAAGATTGAAAAAATTTAATTCTTTTTCAATTAAGCATATGTTTAGAAGGAAAATAAAATGAAAAATATAAAAGATTATGATTTACAAGATTTAAAAGATGAACTTGTAAGCATAGGAGAAAAAGGTTTTAGGGCAGAGCAAATTTTTAAATGGATTTATCAAGAAAAAGTAAAAAGCTTTGATGAGATGACAAACCTTTCGTTAGAATTAAGAGAAAAACTAAAACAAAATTATACAATTTGTAATTATAATATATTAAAAAAATTAGAATCATCTGATGGCACTAAGAAATATCTATTTGATATATTAGATGGAAATGCAATAGAATCAGTTCTTATGGAATACCACTATGGAAAATCAATTTGTGTATCTTCACAAGTTGGATGCAAAATGGGGTGTAAGTTCTGTGCTTCGACAGGAATTCCTTTTATAAGAAGCTTGACAGCAGGGGAAATAGTTGAGCAAATTTTAGCTGTTGAACAAGATACGGGTAACAAAATCTCTAATGTTGTATTTATGGGAATTGGAGAGCCATTAGATAATTACGATAATGTAATAAAGGCCATAAGAATATTAAACAATCCTAAGGGGTTGAATATTGGAGCAAGACACATAAGTGTATCTACAAGTGGATTAGTGCCAAGAATTTACGATTTGGCAAATGAAAATATACAATGCACATTATCTGTTTCTTTACATGCAAGTAATGATGAAAAGCGTTCTAGTATGATGCCTGTTAATAATGCGTACAACATAGAAGAGCTTATGAAGGCATGCAGAGATTATATAGCAATTACTAATAAGAGAATATCTTTTGAATATGCACTTGCAAAAGATAATAATGATAATTTAGAAGATGCAAAAGAATTAGTAAATTTGCTAAAAGGTATGTTATGCCATGTAAATTTAATACCAATAAATAAAATAGAAAATGGAAAATTTACAAAGAGCTCTAATGAAAATATTATAAAATTCAGAGATTATTTAAATGACCATGGGATAGTTGCAACTATTAGAAGAGAATTAGGCTCAGATATTGATGCAGCTTGTGGACAGTTAAGAAGACAAAATTTAAAAGAGGATAAAGCTAACTAAAGTAGCAAAAGGTAAAACTAATATTAAAAGAAAGCTTATTATAATAAATTGGTTGAAAAAATTGAATATTTTAATATATAGTTAAAATATTTATATATGAATTACTTTTATTATATGACAAAATTCAACTATTTAACCTAAAAATGCCTTGTAAGAAAGGAAAGTGATAAAATGCAAGTTTTTGCTAAATCAGACATAGGAAGAGAAAGAAAAACAAACGAAGATTTCTACTATGTATCTAAACCAGAAGATAAAATAAGACTGTTTATATTAGCAGATGGAATGGGTGGATATAATGCAGGAGAAGTTGCTAGTAGAATGGCTGTAGAATCTGCAAGAGATTACATACATAAGCATTTTGCAAAAAATAAAGACAGCAAAGAAAAGCTAGAAACACTTTTAAAAGATGCTATTGAATATGCAAATAGTGTGGTATATAAAAAAGCTCAAAGTAAAGAGAATTTAAGAGGAATGGGTACTACATTAGATGTTTGCTTAATATATAATAGTAGAATATACATAGGGCATGTTGGAGATAGCAGAGTATATAGAATACGTAAAGAGTTTATGAGAAGACTTACAAAAGACCATAGTTATGTTCAAACATTGGTAGATGACGGAACTATAACCAAAGAAGAAGCATATAGTCACCCAAAGAAAAATATGCTAACAAAAGCCCTAGGGTGTGTAGAAACTGTAGAGCCAGACGTATATACTAAAACATTTATTAAAGATGATATTATTTTAATGTGTTCAGATGGATTAACTAATATGATTAGAGAAGAAAACATATATGAAATAATTAAGCAAGACAAAGAAAATGCTATAGAAAATTTAGTTAAACAAGCAAATGATAATGGCGGATTAGACAACATTACTGTTGTTATTATAATGTAATAGGGAGAAAATTTTATGGATATAATAGGAAGAACAATAGCAAATAGATATGAAATTATAAGTAAAACCGGAGTTGGGGGAATGGCAACAGTATATGTTGCAAGAGACAAGGTTTTAAATAGAGATGTTGCTGTTAAAGTACTAAAAGATGAATTTACCACAGATGATGAATTTGTAAAAAGATTTAATTCAGAGGCTCAAGCAGCGGCAAGTCTTACTCATGCTAACATAGTTTCAATATATGATGTTGGAAATGAAGATGGAATTTATTATATAGTAATGGAATTAGTAAGAGGAAAAACTCTAAAACAAATAATAAATGAGGAAGGGGCACTTCCTTGGAAATGGTCTGTAAATATTGCAGGACAAATTGCATCAGCCTTAGAAATGGCTCACAAAAACAACATTGTTCATAGAGATATAAAACCACACAATATAATAATTACAGAAGATGGAGTTGCAAAAGTAACAGACTTTGGAATAGCAAAGGCAGTATCAAATTCAACAATAACAGCATTTGGAACAACTATTGGTTCTGTACACTATTTCTCACCAGAGCAAGCAAAAGGAGGATATACAGATGCTAAATCTGATATTTACTCTTTAGGTGTTGTAATGTACGAAATGCTTACAGGAAAAGTTCCTTTTGATGCAGATACATCAGTTTCTGTTGCATTAAAACATATGCAAGAGGATCCTGTACCACCAATGGAAATAAATCCAAACATCCCAAAGGCGGTAAATGATATAATTTTAAAAGCTATGCAAAAAGAGCCAATGGCTAGATATCAAACTGCAACAGCCATGCTAAGAGATTTAGCACAAGCCTTAAAAAATCCAGATGGAGAATTTGTTGAGAAAGAAGATTTAGACGATGGCTTAACAAGAAGAATGGATGCTATTACAGATGATATGGCGAAAAATGCTAAGAGTAGCAATAAAAAGAAGAAAAATAAAGTTGCCATATTCTTTGAAAACCATCCAAAGACAAAAGTTTTAGGAATAATAGTACTTTGCTTAATAATATTTGCAGGAAGTATAGCAATAACATCTGCAATATTAAATGCAAATTCAGTAAAAGATGTTCAAATTCCAAACTTAGTTGGAATGACTGAGGCAGACGCAAAGGCAGAACTTGCAAAATACAAACTTGTATACGAAAAATCAGGAGAAGATTATAATTCTGAGGTAGAAGCTGGAAAAGTTTTTGAACAAAATCCTGTATATTCAGACAATTACAAAGTAAAAGAAAAAAGCACAGTATCTGTAAAAATAAGCAAAGGAACAGAGCAGACTACAGTTCCAAAGGTTGCTGGTATGACATATGAAGAAGCAGTTGATGCATTAGAAAAGAATAAATTAAAAGCAGAAAAAATAGAAGAAACAAGTAAAACAATAAAAGAAGGAATAGTAATTAGCCAAGAAACAGATGCAAACACAACAGCAAATGCAGGTGATACAGTAAAAATACATGTAAGCATTGGAACAGGTGTAAACCAAGTAGTAATGCCAAATGTATTAGGAAAAACAGAAGCAGATGCAAAATCAGCATTAGAAGCTAAAAACTTGGTAGTAAAAACAGAATACAAAGAAAACACAGACAAAGAAAATGGAGAAGTATTAGAGCAAAGCATAAAATCTGGTGAAAATATAGATGAAGGAACAGAAGTAACAATAACAGTAAATAAGCTAGCTGAAATGAAAGAAGCTACAATAACAATAAACGTAAAATCACTTACAGGAGGTTACGAAGTACCAGATAAAGAAAACACAAACACAACAAATACAACAGGTTCTTCAAGTTCGACAACAGTAAAAGAAAAGAAACTTACAGTAAAAGTTGGAGAAGACAAAGTATATGACAAGAAAGTAGACCTAAATTCAACAAATATTCAAACAAAAATAAGTGGAAAAGGCACAGTAACAGTAAAAGTATATGTAGATGACATATTAAAATCACAAAAAGACATAAACTTAAACACAACAAGTTCATATACATTTGAATAAAGTACAAATTGGGGACGGAGCAAAAAATGCACGTCTCCGTTTTTTGTACATTCTGGGGACGGAGAAAAAATTGCATATTTGTATTTAAAAAATTACTTGTTAATAAGAATTAAGTAATTACTAGAGAGTAGTCATATAAACTTGACATAATTACAAGAAAAGAGCTATAATATATATAGTAAAAACGTTAAATACGTTTTTTTTGCAATACAATTCCTTTCGCAATGCATCCTAATGGATGTTTTATATAAACGTACGAATTCACAATATTGGAACAACAAGAAAGGGAAAATTCACAATGAAAAGTAGTTTGAAAAAAATGTTCATTATGCTTGTTATTAGTGCTATTCTGCTGGTCGCTTGTGGCCGGAAGGATCCGTTAAATCGGCAAACTGCGTACTTCGGAATTACAGAAGGAAGCAGCACAGAGGTCTATGGTGTGAAGGAACTTTATCGTGCGAATACCGAGATTACTCGTGAGCAGTTCCTTGAACAGGACGAAGATGTGGTCAAAGAATTAAAAGACTATATTGGAGACAGCCTACCAAAAGAAAAAGTGGGGACCCTCTTATATGAGGAGACGCCTCAGGAAGATGGCTATGAGTTAATAGTATATTATCAGAGTTTGGTGACTCAGGAGTATAGCAGGGAATATGGTGGCGATGTTAACAAGTGCTTTTGCTTCAATCTTTCGGCAAACGAAAATAAAAATGTGGAAATTTTCAAGCTGTTGTCTATGGCGGCGAAGTAATGAGCTAACGTAAATTGGACTTGTGCGAAAGGTCAGAACGAAGCCTGTTATTGTGAGAACACTACAGTAAATAGGCAAAGCAAAGAAAGGTCAACTGGGATTCTTTGGTTAAGAGTCCTAGTTGACCTTTTGTATGTACATTTTTGGGACGGAGTAAAAATGTATATTTATATAAAAAATACAGTGAAATTTTCATTGTAAAAAAACTGCAAATTTGGTATAATATAGATGTAAGTTAAATTTGGAGGAAAAAATGCCAGAAGAATTGAAAAAATATTTTTGGGACACTGATTTTCAAAAGTTAGATATAGAAAAGAATAAGAGATATATAATTGCAAGACTATATTGTTATGGTGATCTAAGAGCGATAAAATGGGTAAAAGAAACATATAGTAAAGTCGATATAGAAGATACGGCAAGAAACTGTAGAAATTTAAAGCCGATTGTTGCTAATTACCTAAGACAACAGTATAACTTAAAAAAGGAAGAGATGGCTTATTATAGAGCTATTATGGCAATGAATTATGATTTTTGGAGAGGAAATTGCTAGAATGTATTGGAGTATATTAGATAATAAAAGAATTGAATTATTAAGAAAAATTGTAAAAACTATAAGTTTAAATAATTATTATATGGTAGGAGGAACAGCATTATCTTTACAATTAAATTTAAGAGAATCGTTTGACTTTGATTTCTGCACTTCAGATATGTTTAATAGTGATGTTTTACTAAGTGAATTAAAAAGTATTGGAAATACTGAAGTAAAGCAAAATCAAAAAGGAACTATTGACGTTTTACTAGATGGAGTGCAGGTTAGTTTCTTCTTTTATCAAAACAATTTGGTAGAAAATATCGTGAAGAATGATGAAATACCTAATTTGAGAATGGCTAGTATTTTAGACATAGCGGCAATGAAAGTAGCCGCTATAGGTGGAAGAGGAGCTAAAAAGGATTTTTTTGATTTATATAATATAATGAAAAAATGTAATATTGATACAGAAAAATTAGCTAGTGCTGTAATAAAGAAATTTGGAACAAACGTAAATTATGTGAATATGATTATGGGATTAAGCTATTTTGAAGATGCAGAAAGTGAAGAATTACCTAAAACATTTGTAGAATATGATTGGAATACCATAAAGCAATTCTTTATAGATATTCAACCTAAATTTCAAATGGCATTAGAAAAATATTTGTAGGAAGGCATAAATGCAAGGATTAATTATAGAAAATAAAGCAAATTTATATAAAATAAAATTAGGAAATATCAACTATATTGCTACTGCTAGAGGAAAGTTTAAGAATGACAGCTTTACTCCTGTAGTAGGAGATATAGCTGAATTTTCTATTGTTGATGAAAATAAGAAAACAGCTGTAATCGAAAGTGTGAAAGAAAGAGTGTCATACATAAAAAGACCGAAGCTTGCTAATATAAATCAAATTGTATTTGTGGTGTCTAGCAAGCATCCAAAGCCAGATTTGTTGTTATTAGATAAACAGCTTGCTTTTGCAGAGTTTTTACATATAAAGCCCGTAATTGTTCTAAACAAAATTGATTTAGATGATAAACACGAATTTTTAAATATTCAAAAAATATATGAAGAAATAGGATATAAAGTAATACAAACTGATGCAAAAAATGGCATTGGAATCGAAGAAATTTTATTAGAATTAAAGAATAATATCAGTGCATTTGCTGGAAATTCTGGAGTTGGAAAGTCTACTCTTATAAACGACTTGCTCAAAGAGAATGTAACTCAAGAGGGAGAAATTAGCCAGAAGAATAAGCGTGGAAAAAATACCACAACAGATATTTGCTTATATGAGCTTGATACAGATACATATATAGCAGATACCCCTGGATTTTCGACATTTGACGTGTATGAAATTCCATATAGAGAATTAGATAAATATTTTAGAGAGTTCAAAAACTGTATTGATAAATGTAGATATGTAGGCTGTAGCCACATCAAAGAAGATGAGTGTGGAATAAAGTTAGAACTTGAACAAGGAAAAATAGCAAAGTCTAGATATGATAATTACGTAAAAATATATAGTGAATTAAAAGACAAGGAGGAACACAAATGGTAGATATTTCAACATCCTTATTGAGTGTAAAAAAAGAAAAAATAATAGATACTGTTTATAAGTTAGAAGATGCAAACACAAATTATTTTCATATAGATGTTATGGATGGAGAGTTTGTAGAAAATGATACACATGATATAATGCTAGAATATTGCGAATATTTGGACAATATTACAAAAATTCCACTAGATATTCATTTAATGGTAAAAGACGTAAAAAACTTTGTTGATAGTTACTTGATATTTAATCCAAACATAATAACATTTCATTATGAAGCTTGTAAAAATAAAGAAGAAGTAATGAATTTGATAAATTATATTAAAGAAAAGGGGAGAAGAGTAGGAATTTCTGTAAAGCCAGAGACTGATGTGAAAGAAATTCTAGAATTTTTACCATATGTGCACGTTGTTTTAGTTATGACTGTTGAACCAGGAAAAGGTGGACAAGAATTAATTTCTTCAACTATAGAAAAAATAAAAGAGCTTAATTCTTACAGAGAAGAACACAAATTAGACTATGAAATTGAAGCAGATGGTGGAATTAAAGTGGAAAACTCGGATAAAATAGTAGATGCCGGAGCAGATATATTAGTGGCTGGAACAGCTATAATAAATTCAAAAGACTATGCAGAAACAATAAAAAAATTAAGATAAAAACAAACCTCTGATTAATTAAAATCAGAGGAATTTTTTATATTGAGCCATTTTAATTACATTGGCATTATTAAATTTGCCAAAGGATATCCAATAAATGATGCAACTAAAATAATTACAAACATCATTAAGAATCCGTATTTTAATAAACTTGTTGAATCAGACCAACCTGATGAACCAGCTACTGCAACGTAAGGCATTGCAGGTGGAGCAGCAGAACCTGTTGAAGCAATTAAACCAATAACAGCTGTAATAGCTGCGGCATTTAATGCACCACCAGATGCTAGTGCTACTGGAACAGCAAGTGTTGGAACTAATTGTGCTGTAACCATGTGAGAAGATACGTTTGATTGTAATCCAGCCCACAATGAGAATAACAAAATTAGTAATACTGGTGATAAGCCAGTTGTAATTGGTGCAATAGATGCAGACAAGAATGTTGTAAGCCCTATTGCTTTATTTGTCATTGCAGCACCTAAAGCAAGTGTTGCAGATGCCATTATTATACTTGGCCAAGATACACCTTTTACCATAGATTCGTTAATATTTATTAATGGTTTTCCTTGGTATTTCAAAATAGATAAAACTATTATTCCAAATAGTGGAGGCATAGCTGTACCTAAACTGCTAATCCAAGTAAATGCTGTTGAAATCCATTTTACTGAACTTGTTTTTAATAAGCTTGGTAGAACCCATAATGCAACTACTAAAAGGAATGTTCCAAGAATAATTTTTTCACCTTGGTTTGCACTAGGAATTTCTTTTTTCATCTTATCAAATTCATTAGATTTTAGGTTTATTTTCTTTGTATTTGGTCTCATTAAGAATTTGAATACAAGCATCATTAATGCAAATATTATAATTCCTGTTGGAATTGCATAAAGCATGTATTGACCATAGCTTATGCTAGATCCTGTTAGAGATTTGAATACTCCCATTGAAAGAACAGGGAATACGTGTGCTATTGGTGTCATACCAGAAGATAAGCTTGTACAGAATACTAAGCCCATCATAAGCATGTTTGCGTATTTATCACCTTTTTTTAGTCCTAATACATTATAAATTTCTTCAAGAATAGGTAATATTATAAAGTATAAAACTGTTGGAGACATGAATAACCCAATTACAAGAACTGCTGCAAAGAAGCAGAATGCAAATCTCCAAGGTGTTTTTCTTGCAAATTTACTAGTTACAAATCCAAGAGCTATTTTCTTAACATATCCTGTTTGAGAAAATGCGTATGTGAACATGAATGTAAATAGCAAGAATGCGAATGTCTCGTTACCAAACGAATTTTGCAATGTCGTTTTCATTCCAAGTGATGGAACAAGAGCAAGCGTTGCTAAACATAATAAACTTGGCCAGCCTATTCCAACTGTTATCCATAAGAATAAAACAGATATGAATACGCCAAGAACTTTCATACCATCGGCGCTAAGACCTGATGGAGGTGTTGCTATAAAAAATATAGCAATGATAATTAATGCAAAAAGAGTGCAAACAAACTCTTTTTCATTTTTAGTCATTAAAGGCTTTTTTTCTTTTTTTGTTTTTTCCATATTTTAGTCCTTTTTCATAAGATTTAGGCCTTTAAGGGAAAGCCTATAAAACCATAGGCTCAATATAAAAATTTATTTTAAGTAAAAATAATTACATTAAAATCTAAATTAAAGCACCTTGATTAACAAGTTCTTCTTGAACAGCTTTTACATCATAAGATGTGTTGTCTAGTGTTAAAGCTGCTGCTACACCTGCTGCTTGTCCAGTAGCAAATCCTGTTCCCATAACACGTACAGAACCAAGTGCTAATGAGTCTGTAGAAATTGTTCTACCAGCAGCCCATAAATTCTTAGCATCTTTAACTTTTAGACATCCTAAAGGAATAGAGAAGTACTCGTTATCTGGAATATGGGTGTATTTTATAGAAGTGTTGCTCTTGTGCATTTCTGGGCTCCAAGCGCCTCTTGCTATACTATCATCACTCTTTGGTGCCATTATTATTTCTTCACCTTTAAGCATTTTGTCACCAATTATTCTTCTAGCTTCACGAATACCAACTGCTGGTCCAGAAGAAGAAATAATCATGTCTTGGAATCCGTCTAGATAGTTCTTAAATGCCATTGCATAATTGTGAACTTGTGAACGAAGTTCCATTTCTGTTTCTGTAAGTGTTTCTGCGTCAAGAGTAGGAACTATTGTGCTTGGAATTGTACAATATCCATAAGTTTTGTCTGGAATTTTAATTATTAATCCAGTTTCCTTCTTAATTTCAATTCCATTCTCCTTTGCTTTTTTCAAAGCAGCTTCAATGTCAGGTTTCAAGATTTCTCTTGCTGGAATATTGTCAATTCTAAATGGTAATGAAGATTGTTGAACTTTTCCTTCAGCATCTCCCCAGTTAGTTGCTATTCCTGCAAAATGAACTAAGTTAGCATTTCCAGAAGCATCAACAAAAGCCTTAGCTTTTACTGTGAATGTTCCTTCATCATCTGTACATTTAATTTCTTCAATCATTCCATTATTGTTTACTACTTCATACATTTGAGCATGTAAGAAATATTCTACAGAACTCTTTTTTAACATTTGGTCCATAACCAATTTTACGTATTCTGGATTAAAAGATACAGAAACGTTACCAGTTGATTTTGATGGTCTTGGATGGATATTTGTGCCATAGGCTTCTAACTTTTTTAGAACTTCTCCACCAATTCCTTGTACAACTTGATCATAGTTTTCGCCTCTTGTGAAAAAACCACAATAAGCAGTAACTTGTGAATTTGTAGCTTGTCCACCGAAATATGGATTTCTTTCGATTAAGACTGTTCTAGCACCAGCTCTTGATGCTCCAATTGCTGCAGCTATACCTGCTGCACCACCGCCAACAACTGCTACATCACATTCAATATGTCTTTGCATAATTGAACCTCCTTTAAAAAATATTATATAAAAATACACTCAAATTATACCATAAAAAGAAAAAATAAAGGCAATTGCAATATAAATGTCATAAAAATGTAACAAAATGTAAAATAACGTCTAAAATTAATTTTGAAAATTTATAAAATCTATATAAAATACTTGAAAACTGTTTGTCTTTGGTATAGAATATTAAGTGGTTTTAAACAGCCACATATATGATGAAAAACATCAAAGAGGAGGAATTTTTATGTCAGTTAAAATTGGTATTAACGGTTTTGGAAGAATAGGAAACTTAGCATTCCAAGCTGCATTAAAAAATAGTGAAGTAGAGGTAGTTGCAATTAATGATCCTTTCATAGCAGCAGATTACATGGCTTACATGGTAAAATATGATTCTGCACACGGAAGATTTGATGGAGAAGTTAAATCAGAAGAAGGAAAATTAATAGTAAATGGAAAATCAATAAATGTATATAACGAAATGGATCCAAATAATATTCCATGGGCTAAAGAAGGAGTTGAATATGTTCTAGAATGTTCTGGAGTATTCACAACAATGGAAAAAGCACAAGCTCACTTAAACGCAGGAGCTAAAAAAGTTGTAATAAGTGCACCTTCAAAAGATGCTCCAATGTTTGTAATGGGTGTAAACAACGAAACATATGATCCAAGCATGAACATAGTTTCAAATGCATCTTGTACAACAAACTGTTTAGCACCTTTAGCAAAAGTTATAAATGATAACTTTGGAATTAAAGAAGGATTAATGACAACTGTTCATAGCACAACAGCTACACAAAAAACAGTTGATGGAGCTTCTAAAAAGGATTGGAGAGGTGGACGTGCTGCAAGCGCAAACATAATTCCATCATCAACAGGAGCTGCTAAAGCAGTCGGAAAAGTTATTCCAGCATTAAATGGAAAATTAACAGGTATGGCATTCAGAGTACCAACAATAGATGTATCAGTTGTTGATTTAACATGTAATTTGGAAAGACCTACAACATACGAAGAAATCTGTGCAGCAATGAAGAAAGCAGCAGAAGGAGAATTAAAAGGAATAGTTGAATATGTTGATGAAGATGTTGTATCTTCAGACTTCTTAGGAGATGAACATACATCAATATTCGATAGCAAAGCTGGAATAATGCTTACAGACACATTTGTTAAATTAGTAGCTTGGTATGACAACGAGTGGGGATATGCACATAAATTAGTAGACTTAGCAGCATACATGGCAAAAGTTGATCATAAATAATAGAGTATAATAACAATTTTGGGGCTTGGCATTTCTTAATTCAAGCCCTTTTATTACAATTTAAGAAAGGGAGATATACCATGAATAAAAAGACTGTTAGAGACATTGATGTTAAAGGAAAGAAAGTTTTAGTAAGATGCGATTTCAACGTTCCTTTAGATGAAAATAAAAATATAACAGATAATAGAAGAATAGTTGGAGCCCTTCCAACAATAAAATATTTATTAGATAATGATTGCAAAGTAATTCTTTGCTCACATTTAGGAAGACCAAAGGGACAAGTAAATAAAGATTTTTCTTTAGAGCCAGTTGCAAAAGAATTATCTAAATTATTAGGTAAAGAAGTAAAACTTGCAAATGATATAATAGGAAAGAGTGCTAAAGAATTAACTGCAAACATGAAAGATGGAGAAATTGTTCTATTAGAAAATGTTAGATTTGATAGTAGAGAAGAAGCAAATGATGCAGAGTTTGCAAAAGAACTTGCAAGTTTAGCTGAAATATATGTAAATGATGCATTTGGAACAGCTCACAGAGCACATGCTTCAACAGCTGGAGTAGCAAGCTATTTACCAGCAGTAGCAGGTTTCTTAATGGAGAAAGAATTAAACTTCTTAGGAACAACACTAGAAAATCCAGAAAGACCATTTGTTGCAATACTTGGAGGAAAAAAGGTATCAGATAAAATTGGTGTTATCGATAGCTTATTAGAAAAAGTAGATACATTAATGATTGGTGGAGGAATGGCTTACACATTCTTCAAATCAATGGGATACAATGTTGGAAATTCTATTTGCGAATTAGATAAATTAGATTTAGCAAAAAGTTTAATGGAAAAAGCTAAAGCAAAAGGTGTAAAATTAATGCTTCCTGTAGATACTAAAGTAGGAAAAGAATTCAAAGAAGATACAGAAAGTAAAACTGTTAAATACACAGAAATACCAGATGGTTGGGAAGGATTCGATATTGGTGCAGAAACAATAAAAATGTATCAAGAAGAATTATCAAAAGCAAAAACTGTTATCTGGAATGGACCTTTAGGATTGTTTGAATTTGACCAATTCGCAATAGGAACAAACGCAATAGCAGAATATTTAGGAAACCTAGAAAATGTTACAACAGTAATAGGTGGAGGAGATTCAGCAGCTGCAATAGAAAAACTAGGAATTGGAGATAAATTCACACACATTTCAACAGGTGGTGGAGCATCACTTGAATTCTTAGAAGGAAAGAAACTTCCAGGAGTTGAATGTTTATTAGATAAATAGGAGGGCGTTTATGAGAAGAAAGGTAATCGCAGGAAACTGGAAAATGAATATGCTTCCAGCAGATACAATAAATTTTATAGAAGGTTTAGCTCCTCTTGTAAAAGATTCTGAAAATGAAGTTATATTATGTGTACCATATACAGATTTATTTTATGCATGGCATACAACAGAAGGCACTAATATTCATATCGGTGCAGAAAATATGCACTGGGAAGAAAAGGGTGCATATACAGGAGAAGTTTCTGGACAAATGCTAAAGAGCATAGGAGTTGAATATGTTATAATAGGCCACTCTGAGAGACGTGCATATTTTGCAGAAACAGATGAAACTGTAAACAAGAAAATTAAATCTGCATTTGCAAATGATTTGAAACCAATAGTTTGTGTTGGAGAGTCTTTAGAACAAAGAGAAGCGGGCAAAACTGAAGAAGTTATAACAAAGCAAGTCGAATTAGCACTAGCTGGTCTTACAGAAGAACAAGTAAAAAATACTATAATAGCATATGAACCAATTTGGGCAATTGGAACTGGAAAAACAGCTACATCAGAAGATGCAAATAATAGTATTAAAGCTATAAGAAAAAAGATTTCTGAAATATATGGAAATGTTGCAGAAGATGTAATTATTCAATATGGTGGAAGTGTAAAATCAACAAATGCAAAAGAACTATTCGAAACATCAGATATTGATGGAGCCCTAGTTGGAGGAGCAAGTTTAAAAGTAGACGAATTTGCAAAAATAGTAAATTACAATAAATAGACACAGTGTGTAGCATGGAGCTGATTTATAGAAAAAATACAGCTCTGTGCCTTTGGAAAGGAAATGGAATAAGAAAATGAAAGATAAATTGACAATGCTAATGATATTAGATGGTTTTGGAATAAATGAAAATGAGCAAGGAAATGCAGTAAAGCTTGCCAATACTCCAAACATAGACAAATTAATGAAAACATGCCCAACAACAAGAATTTTTGCTAGTGGAATGAGTGTTGGACTACCAGAAGGACAAATGGGAAATTCAGAGGTAGGACATACAAACATTGGAGCTGGAAGAATTGTTTATCAAGAGTTAACAAAAATAACAAAATCAATAGAAGATGGAGATTTTTTCAGTATTCCAGAATTTAATAAGGCAATAGAAAATTGTAAAAAATATAATTCTAAATTGCATATAATGGGATTATTATCAGACGGTGGTGTACACAGCCATATTCGCCATTTGTATGGATTATTAGAACTTGCAAAGAGAAAAGATTTTGAAAATGTATTTGTACACTGCTTTATGGATGGTAGAGATACACCACCAGCTTCAGGTGAAGGATATATTACAAAACTAGAAGAAAAAATGAAAGAAAAAGGAATAGGCAAAATTGCAAGTATATCTGGAAGATTCTATGCAATGGATAGAGATAAGAGATGGCAAAGAGTTCAAAAGGCTTATGATGCAATGGTTAATGGAGTTGGAAACAAGGCTTCATCTGCAATACAAGCAGTAGAGGCATCATACCAAAAAGAAATTTTTGATGAATTTATAGAGCCAACTGTAATATGCAATGGAGATATACCAGTTGCAAAAATAGAGCCTCATGATTCTGTAATATTCTTTAACTTTAGACCAGATAGAGCAAGAGAAATAAGCAGAACATTAGTTGATCCAGAATTTAATGATTTTGAAACAAGAAAAGATTTGGATTTATGCTTTGTTTGTATGACACCATATGATGAAACATTACCAAATGTTGATGTAGCATTCAAGAAAGAACATCTAAAAAATACATTTGGGGAATACATCAGTAATTTAGGTTATACTCAATTACGTATAGCAGAAACAGAGAAATATGCCCACGTAACATTCTTCTTTAATGGTGGTCAAGAAAAACAATATCCAGGAGAAGACAGAATATTGGTTCCATCACCAAAGGTTGAAACATATGATATGCAACCAGAAATGAGTGCACCAGAAGTTACAGAAAAAGTTGTAGATGCAATAAACTCTAAGAAATATGATGTAATAATATTAAACTTTGCAAACCCAGATATGGTTGGACACACAGGAAACTTAGAAGCTGCTATAAAAGCAGTTGAAACAATAGATGCAAGTGTTGGAAAAGTTGTAGAATCTGTAAATGCTCAAAATGGTGTATTAATGATAACTGCTGACCATGGAAACTGCGAGCAAATGATAGACTACAAAACAGGAGAACCACACACAGCACACACAACAAACCCTGTTCCACTAATATTAGTTGGAATGGATAATGCAAAACTAAGAGAAGGAAAACTAGCTGATTTAACACCAACAATGTTAGACATAATGGGATTAAAGAAGCCAGAAGAAATGACTGGAGAAAGTATTATAGTTGAAAAATAGAAAATAAGGGAGCGCATATGCCAAAGGGTGAAACTATAAAAGATTTATATTCTGAAATTAGAAAATGCCTTTTTTATATGATACCAGAAAAATGGGAAAGCATATATCTTTATGCGTCAGTTATACAAAGGGATAATGGTGAAGAAACAGGAGAAATGTTTTTTTACTATTTTCCCAAGAGTATAATAAAAAGAAATCCAATAAATGTGTATCAAATTCCACAAAAATTCAATCTAAACGAAGAAGAATATATAAAACTTACAGATGAATTGTATAACTATATAAAAAAATTAAGACACGAATGCCAGAAATATGACAAGATAAACTGGACAAATATAACAATCAGTATAGAAAATGTTGAATTTTTGGCAGAATATAACTGTGAAGATTTAATAAATTCTATATATTCAAATGAAGATAGAATGGCAATTTGGCAGTACAAATATCTTGAATATCCAATAGAAAAATTTACAAAATCACAGAGAGAACAAATAGAAGCATATTTGAAAGAAGAAGAACATGGATTACATCAATCAAAAATGTATACAGAAACCTTCTATCAACAGCATGAACACAATAGTATAGAGTATGATGTAAACAAAAAAGTGGATGAATATATAAAAGAAGATAATGAAACAACAGACTTTACAATGGTTGATAGTGAACAGTATCAAATACAGTCTGGAGGCTTTTTTAAGAGAAGAAAAAATAGATTGTTAAATGAAAGAAATGACATAGCACAGTTTGAAAATACGAGTTGCAATGAAAACAAAGAAAACGAAATTGTTGTAAGAAATCAAATATTAAAATATTAAATAAGTGATTGAAGGAAACTTTGATTGCTTATTTTTTGTAATCTTAAAAAAATTTAATAAATTACTTCACTAAAAATATTCTTTATGGTATTATAGTAGAGAAAAGAGAAAAACTGGTTTAAAAATAATTATAATTTTATAACTAGATTTGCAAATAGAAAGAGGAATAGAATTTATATGAGAAGTAAGAAAAAAGAAAAGAAAATATATATTTATAAATTAATTGTAACAATAATATTTGCATTGGCAATAGTATTTGTACTTAATACAGCGCAAAATTATATAAGAAATGAAATTACTGGGAAAACCAATTTAGTAATTAATAGTGGAAATGTTACAAAGAGTATCAAGAATGATGTAATTGTAGAAGATGATGTAGTATATTTATCTACTAAAGATATTGCAAATTTCTTTGATGACCATATTTTTTATGATAATAAGTACAATCAAATTATAACAACATCAGATACGAAGGTTGCAACATTTGTGATTGATAAAAATAAATGTACAATAAATAGTTCAGATGTGAGTCTAATTGCACCAGCCAAAAAGATTGGTAATGAGTTTTATTTACCTTTTTCGGAGATTAGCAAGAGTGTATATAATGTGGAAACTAAATACATAAGTGAGACAAATACTGTTGTTTTAGTTTCATTAGATAGAGAACTTGTATATGCTAATAGTAGCAAGAATAATTCAGTAAAATATATGCCAACAAGTTTTTCAAAGACTGTTGATAAAATCGAAAAAGGCGATAATGTTACAGTTGTGAAGGATGATAAGACTGCAGAAAATGGCTGGACTAAGGTTACGACCGAAAATGGAAAGATTGGCTATGTAAAAACTAGCACCTTGGCAAATGAAAAACAGATTAGAGAAAAATTAAACATAGAGAAACAAATTGAAGGAAATATTAGTTTGGCATGGGATTATTTTTCAGAGTATGCATCTGCGCCACAAAGAACAGGAACAATAAAGGGTGTAAATGTTGTATCTCCAGCATTTTTAGCATTACAAGATGGAGGAAAAGGAAACCTTGTTGCTAATGTTGGAACAGCAGGAACAAATTATATAAATTGGGCTCATAATAATGGATACAAAGTTTGGGCATTACTTTCAAATAATTCGGACAAGCCAACTACAACTGAGATATTAAATGATTACAAATTAAGAGAAAAGTTAATAAACAATATAGTAACAGCAGTAGTAACATTTAATCTTGATGGAATAAACCTAGACTTTGAGTACTTAAATGAAAGTGACAAAGATGTATATTCTAGATTAGTAATAGAATTAGCACCTAGAATAAAAGAACTCGGAAAAGTTCTATCTGTTGATGTAACAGCACCAGATGGTTCACCAGATTGGTCATTATGTTATGACAGAAATGTGATAGGTGATGTTGCAGACTATATAGTATTTATGGGATACGACCAAAATGGAGTGTCATCACCTAAAGAAGGAACAACCGCTGGTTGTGATTGGGTGGAAGCAAACATCAAAAAATTCTTGGGGCAAGAAGGAGTAGAGGCAAGTAAGATAATATTAGGAACACCATTCTATACGAGAATTTGGACTGAAAACAATGGAAGTGTAACAAGTAAAGTTGTAAATATGAAAAATATAGCAAGCAATATACCAGACGGAACAAAAACGACATGGGACGATTCGCTGAAACAAAACTATGCAGAGTACGAAAAAGGTGGAAAAACATATAAGATTTGGATAGAAGATGCGAAATCTTTAAGATGCAAGCTAGAATTAGTTAACACATATAATTTAGCAGGTGCTGCATATTGGGAAAAAGATAGAGAAACAGATGATATCTGGGATATGGTATCTGAAGTATTAAATGTAAAATAGCAATAAATAATATAAATAGACATATAATCTAGAAGATTGTGTGTCTACTTTTTTATAATTAGCCATAATTTGTTTTTAATATGTTTTATAAATACAATATTAATAATATATTATATTAGGTGATGATATGAAGAAAACAGTATATTTTAGGCTAGAATATTATAAGGATACTGACGATTTATCTTATAAATATAGAAATAGATTATTTATAAATTTTTTGAGAAAAATAAAGAAGCTAAAATATGTATTTGGAAATATAAAAAGAATTGAAAGTGATGATAAGATTGAGTACATTTGTTACACAGTACAAAATAAAGAAGAAAAAATATTGAGAAAAATAGAAAATATAGTAAGAAAAAATATAAATACAAATATAATATTGTCAAGAAGAATAAAAGAGATTGCTAGTAATAAAGAAAATATTGAAATATATCAAAATGTAAATAAAATTATAAAAAATAACAAGGAAAATAAGAGTATATATAGGGATTTTTTAAAAACAGTAATAAAATCAGTAATTGAAAGAAAAAAAGAAATTTTAGAGGAACAGTCACTTAGCATATTAATTGATACAAAAGATTATAATAATACACAGCTTATAAGCGAATTAATAACACAATATAAAATGATTAATATAGTCACGTCTAACAGAAATCAGTTTGCAGGTTTAGAGGAAGAAGCAGAGCAAAATTTTGAACCAATATCTGTGTTAAACAATAAAAGAAAGAGCTTAAGAAATGCAAAATATATATTAAATGTAGATTTTAGTGGAGAAAAAATTAAAGAATACAGTATTGATAGAACTGCTATAATTTTTAATGTTGCAGATACAAAGATAGATAAACTAATGTATTTTGATGGGAATATAATAAATAATGTAAAATTAATAGACAATGGTGAATTTGAATTACAAGATGAGTATAATATACAAAGAGAAAAATGGGCAGAAGCGGTACGAGAAAAAATAGAGAAAAATGAATATGAACTTATAGGAAATAGAGGAAATGTTGAAATAAAATAATATAAAATGGAAGAAATTACCTAGAAAATTAAAACTATAAAAATATTAAATAAAATTGAATAATTACTTGAAATGAATAGTTTAGAAGACGAAAAATACTTGACAAAAGTAAAAAAAAGGGGTATCATTATACAATAATTTTAAAAGTAAATACTGCAAAAAAACAAGGAGGTTTTATAGCATGGAAGATAAAGGTGTAATAGTATCAAAAGAAGGATTTGAAAAATTAGAGAAAGAATTAGATTATTTAAGAACAACTAAAAGAGCAGAAATTGCTGAAAAAATAAAAGTGGCATTAGGATTTGGAGATTTATCAGAAAACTCTGAATATGATGAAGCAAAAAATGCTCAAGCAGAAAATGAAGGAAAAATAGCAGAGCTAGAAAATAAAATAAGATATGCTAAAATAATTGATGAATCTGAAATAGATACAAAAACAGTTCAAGTTGGAAATATTGTAAAAGTACATGATGAAGAATATGATGAAGATGTTACATATACAATAGTTGGTTCAACAGAAGTAAATTTAGCAGAAAATAAAATTTCTAATGAATCACCAGTTGGAGCAGCTTTATTAGGCAAGAAGAAAAACGATATGGTAGAAGTAAAAACACCAGGCGGAATTGCTAAATATAAAATTTTATCAATAACAAAATAAAAATATAACCGAACCTAAAATGTTAAATATTTTATGGTTCGGTTTTATATTAAGGTTAAATAAATATTTTAGTTTCAATAAATAAGTATTGCTTGAATTAGAACTTATAATTTTATAAATTTACAGCAGATTCTAATGCTAATTTTATCATAGAATTTAATGAAGTTTGTCTTTCATCTGCTGAGATTTCTTGATGTTTATAGTGAGAATCTACTACACTTAGTAAACAGCTAGCTTTCTTTCCAAGTAATTTTGCATTATAGAAAAGCGCAAATGCTTCCATTTCTGCTCCGATTATATTTAAATCTTTTGGAAATCTTGCAATTAAGCTATTAACATCTTTAACATAGTAATCGAAACAGTCTGTACAAAGAGTATTTCCTTTTACATAAGCAATGTTTAATTTTTTTGCTGTATCTTCAATAACTTTATTTATATCTGATGATGAATTCATTATGTGACAATTTTCCTCATTTAGCTCATATGCGTAGTTTCCTTCTGTATATGCATTATCTACTAATATGGTATCTAAAAGGTTTAAATTCTCGTTGTAGGCTCCACAAGACCCTATACGAATAATTGTATCTACATTATAAAATTTGTACAACTCATAAGAATAAATTCCAATGCTTGGCATACCCATTCCAGATGCAAAAACTGTAATTTTTTTGCCCTTATAAAAACCAGTGTAACCAAACATATTTCTAACCGTATTAACAAGTTTTGCATCATCTAAAAAAGTATCTGCAATGTACTTGGCTCTAAGTGGATCTCCTGGCATTAATACAATATTAGAGATATCTTCAATTTTAGCTTCATTATGTGGTGTCATAAATAATCCTCCTTCAAAATAAAATTGATTTTTATATTGCCATTATATCATATGCAAAAAATAGTGCAAGTAAACCTGAAAAAATTACAATAAACTCTTGCAAAATACTAAAAATATGATAAAATATTAACCATTAAGAGAAAATTTGTTTGATAATAAAAGAAAGGGAATAATCAATTTATAGAGCTTGCAAATAACAAAATGATATTATAAATAGAAAACACATAATGTGATAAAAAGAATGATACAATGTAACAACTTTTAGATGTACAAGAATAGAAAATATGGAAATAAATTGATTAATGGAAACTTATGATAGCATATTTAAAAGGTGAATTAGTAGTAAAATCAGAAGAATATATAATAATTGAAGTACAAGGCATAGGTTATAAAGTATTCATGTCTAAAAAATCGATAGATGAATTACAAGAAAATAGGCAGGTTCGCGTATATACATATTTAAAAGTAAGAGAAGATGATATTAGTTTATTTGGATTTAATACAAACGAAGAACTACATATGTTTGAACTTCTAATATCTGTTGGGGGAATAGGAGCAAAATCTGCAATAACAATACTTTCAAATATTACACCATCAAGATTTGCACTTGCAGTAATTACAAATGAAGTAAATACTTTAAAAAAATTGCCAGGAATAGGACCTAAAACGGCACAAAGAATAATACTAGAATTAAAAGATAAGATAAAAACAGAAGAAGCTATTGGAGCTGAAACAAGTGAATTAGAAAAAGAAGAAAATAAACAAGAAGAATTTGAAGAAGTGATACAAGCTTTACAAGTATTAGGATACAGAAGATATGAAATAAACAAAATACTACCAAAGATAAAATCAGAAAGTTTGGAAGAAAGAATAAAAGAAGCACTACAATATTTAGCAATCGCCCAATAGGGACGCCCCTTTTTGGGCGAAAAGAATAGTAGAACATAAATTGATTGCAAAAAACAACTGATATGTTCATTATTTAATGGTAAAAGTAAAAAATTAGTGCAATAATGTGAAAACATATTAGGCAAAAGGAGTAAAGAATGAATGCAAACGAACCATTAGCATATAGAATGAGCCCTAAAACACTAGAAGACTATGTTGGACAAGAAGAAATTTTAGGACAAGATAAAATTTTATATAGAACAATAAAGGCAGACAGACTTTCTAGCATTATTTTATGGGGTCCTCCTGGGTGCGGAAAGACTTCTCTTGCAAGGGTTATAAGCAATACAACTAAATATAAATTTACAAAATTGAATGCTGTAACTGCAGGGGTTGGAGACATTAAAAATGCAATAGAGGAAGCTAAAAACCCTTTTTTAAACCCATCTGGAAGATGTATATTATTTATAGATGAGATTCATAGATTTAATAAATTGCAACAAGATGCATTGCTTCCATTTGTAGAAAATGGAACTGTAATTTTAATTGGTGCAACAACGGAAAATCCTTATTTTGAAGTAAATAAGGCTTTAATATCGAGGTCTATGGTATTTCACCTGCAACCATTAACAGTAGAAAATATTTATACTATTTTAAAAAATGCATTGGAGAAAAAAGAAGGACTTGGAGAATATAAAATAAAAATTTCAGATGAAACTTTAAGAAAAATTGCAGAAACAGCAAATGGAGATGTTAGAACTGCACTAAATGGACTTGAAGTGGCTGTATTAACAACTAATATTGGATCAGACGGATACATTACAATAACTGATGAGATTGCAAAACAAAGTGTTCAAAATAGAAAAGCAATCTTTGATAAAAAAGGAGATAGCCATTATGATAATATTAGTGCTTTTATAAAATCTATGAGAGGCAGTGACCCAGATGCTGCAATTTTTTATTTGGCAAGAGCATTAAATGGAGGAGAAGACCCAATGTTTCTAGCAAGAAGAATTGTAATTGCTGCATCAGAAGATGTAGGAATGGCAAACCCTAATGCATTAATACTTGCAACGAGTGCTATGGAGGCTGTACACATGGTTGGCATGCCAGAAGCAAGAATAATACTTGCAGAAGCGGCAGTATACGTCGCAACTTCTAAAAAGTCTAATGCTAGCTATTTAGCAATAAATCAAGCTTTGGAAGATGTTGCAAATAAAGATACAGGCGAAGTACCAATGCATATAAGAAATGCACCAGCAGAAGGAATGGAAAAGGAAGGCTACCATGTAGGTTATAAATACCCACACGATTATCCAGGACACTACGTAGAACAGCAATATTTGCCAGATAAAATGCTTGGAACGAAGTACTATATTAAAGATGAAAATATACCAGATTAGAAGCAAATGCAAATTTAAAAGCAAAAATAAAAATTCGAAGTACTTGAATGATAAAAATAAAATTAATTGTAAATTTATCAATGGAAAAGTGAGAAATATGGAATTACCAATACTTTTAAAAGAAAAATTAGAACAAGAGATAGATGAAATAGAGTTAAAAAAGTTAAAACAGAGTGCACAAAATATTAGTGAAAAATATAGAGATAAATCATCTAATAAAATGAGTACTAGACTAATAGCTAGCAGGGAAGATGCAGTAGCATATGCTGTAAGTAGAATGCCAGCAACATATGGAGCTGTGTATTCTGCATTAAAGCACAGTCTGGAAATGATGCCATATGCTGAAATTACAAGCTTGCTAGATGTGGGAGCTGGTACTGGAACTGCTACTTGGGCTGTAAATGAATTGCTTAAAATAGAAAGTAATATTTGTGTAGAAAATGAAGATTATATGTTAAATTTAGGCCAAAAGCTCATGAAAAATGAAATTGATAATGTACAGTGGATTAAGAAAAATATAATTACAGATAATATAGAGGAAAAAGCAGATTTAGTCATATCTTCATATGTATTAAATGAAATAAAGGCAGAAAACAGAAATCAAATATTAGAAAAATTATGGAATTCAACTGAAAAATTATTATTAATTATTGAACCAGGAACACCAGAAGGCTATAATCAAATAAAAGAAATAAGAGACTACTTTATAAAAAAAGGTGCAAATATTGTAGCACCATGTGCGCATGAAAAAGAGTGCAAAATTTCAAAAAATGATTGGTGTGCTTTCTCATGCAGAGTTGCAAGAACGAAAGTGCATAAACTATTGAAAGAGGGAGAAGCTCCATATGAAGATGAAAAATTTTCATATATTGCAGTCTCAAAAATGAAAACAGCTAAAAAAGATAGAATTTTAAGACATCCCAAAATAGAAAATGGAAGAATAACATTAAAGTTATGCACAACAGAAGGAGATATAGAGGAAAAGACTATAACTAAAAAGGAAAAAGAAAAATTTAAAATAGCGAAAAAATTAAACAACGGAGATATACTAAAATAAATTTTTATGTTATAATAAACGTATGGAAAATAATAAGGGAAATTTTTTCCGACTGAAATAATAATTCGAAGGAGGAATCTTACTAAAAATGGGACTATTTGACTTTTTACATAGACCAAGTGGAAAAAATACACAGGAAGTAATAAAAGAAGTAGAAAAAATACCAACAATGATGTCAATTTATAGAGAAGATGGAACACAGACAGAGGTGTTAAATATAGAGGAAGCACAAAAATTTAGACATAGTGATGGAAGTATTAGCAGTCTAATAAGTGCTAGGGTAATTCATGTAAACCAAGGAGATACAATTTATTTAGATGCTGCAGACCCAATTTGTTTTGAAATTCCAGAGGGCAGATATGATTTAGCTAAAGAATTGATAACCAGATTTACTGGAATGTACACAGGAATAGAACTTAATGAAAAATCATATACATATTTGGGTAGAGCCTACTCCGAAGAAGACATTAGACTACAACCACCAACAGCTGTTGTAAATGAGCAAATAGGAAAGTTGAACGAGAAGCTTTTAGAAGAAATAACAAATAAAAGACTAAGAGAAAGTCGATTGTTAGAAGTTAGGCAAAAAGAAGAAAATGCTAGAAATACGAGAATGCAAAAAAACATTAATAAATTGCGTGCTGAAGGGCAAAAGAAAATAGAAGCTAGAATGGCAAATCCATTTATAAGAGGTGGATTAGATAAATTTCAAGCAGAACAATATGATGGGGTTAATACGTCTAATGGGGAAATATTAAGAATTAGGGCAGTTAATAAAATTGCGAAAGATGCCTCTGGAAGATATGTGTACACTGCACAGCTTGCATCAACTTCTGATGAACAAAATGTCGAACTTTTCTCTCCTGATGTGAAGGTTCCAGTAGTATTCACATTGCCATATAGATTGAATGATATAGTAAATACAGAATATGAAGCTACGTATAAAAAACAATTAGAAAAAGCAGTACTTGATCTTTTGTCAAATGGATACCAAAAAAATATTACACCAGAAGGAGAGTGTGATGTAAGCACATTACATGATATAGGCGGAATTAACAAAGATGGTAGTGTAATAGAAAATAGCCAAGAAAATGGGGTGTCTCAAGTTGTAATCAGTAAGATAGTTGAATTACAGGGAGAATATATAAAACAGAGAAGAATGAGAGGTAATACACAGGCAATACCACATTATAAAGACGATGACGGAAGGTAAATAATAAAAATTGTATAATTTTTTAGTACATAGAAAAGAACTTAATATATTGAAGTTTGGCCTTTGTTCAGTATATAAATAAGAAGGGAAGAAACTAAAATTTCTTCCCTTAACTATTATAAAAAACCACGGGAATATTCCTGTGGCTTTTATAGAATTAGTCGTTTTTCTTATCTTTTTTGTCATCTTTCATAACTTCTTTAATTGCTCCCAAGCTTGAAAGTGTGCTTGTTGCTTCAAATGGAATAAATACTTTGTTTGCTTCTCCATTTGCAATATCTTTTAAAGCTTCTAATGATTTTAATTGTACTAAAGTGTCGTCCGGATGAGAATTCATCATTGCACCATATACTAAATTAATTTCGTTTGCTCTAGCTTCAGCAACTTTTTTTATGGCTTCGGCTTCACCGGCAGCTCTTCTAATTTTAGATTCTTTTTCTGCTTCAGCTTCAAGAATAGCAGCTTCTTTTTTACCTTGTGCAAGTGTAATTGCAGATTGTCTTTCACCTTCAGCTTGAAGTATTTGAGCTCTCTTATTTCTTTCTGCATTCATTTGCTTCTCCATAGCGTCTCTAATGTCTGCTGGAGGAGTAATATCTTTAATTTCAACTCTATCAATCTTGCATCCCCATTGATCTGTGGCTTCATCAAGAATTGCTCTTAATTCTTCGTTAATCATGTCTCTTGAACTAAATGTTGAGTCCAAATCCATTTTACCAACGATATCACGAATTGTTGTAATTGCTAAGTATTCAATACCTTTCTTTAGAGATTGAATTTCGTAAACAGCTTTTGCTGGGTCTGTAACTTTGTAGAACACAACAGTGTCTATTGTAATTGTAACGTTATCCTTAGTAATAACTCCTTGTGGTGGAACATCCATAGTTTGTTGCTTTAAGCTAACAACACTTCTAACACGGTCAACAAAAGGAATTATAATTGTAAGACCTGCATCAGCTACTTTATGAAATTTACCTAATCTTTCAATAATATAAACTTCAGATTGTCTTACTACTTTAATTGATTTTACGGCTATAATTAATATTATAACTAGTAATACGATTAAAAACCACATAATTTTTTCCTCCTAAAAAAATATATATTATAAAATTAAAAACGTGAATTATAAAAATAGTTAACTTCTAATGATTTAGATTTTTTTCTCAGGTTGTTTAATAGTTACTGGTTCAACAACTAATTTTACGCCATCTATTGATAAGACTTTTATAGTAGAACCTTTTGGAATAATATCAGTGTATGTAGAAATTGCTGTCCAAATGTCTCCAGAAACCTTAACTTGACCAACATCATTTGGAGTAATGTCTTTTGTAACTACACCTTCTTTACCAATTATTGCATTAGAATTAGTAACAATATTATCGTTTTTATTCATCTTTTCAGCAAAAGGTCTAGTCAAACATATAAGACTTACCGAAAGTATTACGAAAATTACAGTTTGAGCAATAACGTTTGAAATAAACAAACTAAGCAAACAAGTAATAAGTGCGGCAACTCCAAACCAAAAAATTAAAAATCCAACAGTTGCAATCTCTGCAATAAAACAAACTCCAGAAATTATTAACCAAATTTGCCAAGGTAACATATAAACACCTCCGAATTAAACTAACAAGATAATTATACCATAAAATTCCTACAAAATAAATAGTTTACAACAATTTTGTAAACTTTCCAACAATAAAAAAGCCATTCATAAGAATGACTTTTTGCGACGCTCAGCGTCTAACTCGGGTTTGGTCCTTGTGAGACCAATGTAAATAATATTATTTATAATTATATTATTCCTCTATGTATAAAAATTATACACTATTTTATGAAAAAAGTACAAAATTTTTTTGGAAAATCAGGTATGGAACTATTGATTTATCACATATTTTATGGTATTATGAATATAATAATGTAGAATAACTTATTACAGTTATGCATAAAAGCGGTTTTACCATTCCAGTCAAAAATGGGCATATAAAGTGGTTTTATCATTCCAGTCAAAAATGAGCATATAAAGTGGTTTTACCATTCCAGAAAAAAATGGAATTAAAAGTAGATGGTATTGGAAACTTTACCATCTTAATTTTTTTATGGAGGGGATGCAAAATGAAAGATAAGCTCAAATGGTATATTGTAGACAAAGAATATGTTAGTTATCTAAAAGAATTTGACAATAAGGTTGAAAATATAGATTATAGTAATAGATTTAAACCATATCTTGGAATAATAATAACGATAAATGAAATAAATTACTATGTTCCGATATCATCAGTAAAAGAAAAACATTATAAAATGAATGAAGATATTGATTTTATAAAGATTAGTGAAAATGATAGAATATTGGGTGTATTAAATCTAAATAATATGATTCCAATTGATAATGATAGTGTTAAAAATCTAAAATATAGTGAAATAGAAAAGTATAGAAATTTTAAAACAAATAAAGAAAAAAGTTTATACATCTCTCTTTTAAATATGGAATTAGAATTAATAAATAGTAGAATTGAAAAAATTAAAGCTAATGCATTTAAGTTATATAATGAGAAAACCAATAGACCTAATTCAAAAATTTCGAAAAGATGTTGTGATTTTAAAGTGTTGGAAGAAAAATGTAGAAAATATAAAAGAGATTACTAAAAAATAATTGCATTTTGCTTTTATTTATGGTAAAATGAACGAGTTAGTAAAGAAAACGAGAAGGAGCGAGTAGAATGCAAGTAGTTAAATATATATTAATGGTTTTATACATAATAGATTGTTTAGGATTAATAATAGTTACAATGATGCAAAATTCAGATAGCCGTGGAGCATCAGGAACAATAGTTGGTTCTTCTTCAAACAATTTCTATGAGAAGAATAAAGGAAGAACACGTGAAGGAAAATTAAAGAGATGGACAATTATCTTAGGAGTTGCTTTTGTAGTATTAGCAGTTGCTTTAGGTATTGTTTATGTTATAAAATAAGAATGAATTTGGAGAGGCGGCAGAGATTTTCTGTCGTCTTTTTGAAATGCTAAATAAGATTAATATTTGAAAAATTAAACATAATAAGAGAGGTGAATTTAATGAAGAAAAAGTTTTTTTATATGAAAGATAAAATAAAAAGCAAAAAAGAGAGAAAGTCAAGAAAAGAAGAAAAAATTAATTTGAACGAAATTTTAAAAGATGAAAGCTATAAACTTGGAACTTTTAGAAGAAATGGTAGAGGTTTCGGCTTTGTTAATGTTGGTGAAGAAGATGAAATTTTTATTTCACCTAAACTTACAAAAAATGCTCTTGATGGAGATGAGGTTTTAATTAGGATTTTTGATGATAGTGAATTTCAAGATGATAAGCATAAGAGAGAAGGCAAGATTCTTAAAATTACAAAGCATGCACAGGATACGATTGTTGGAGTTTATAAGAAAAGTAGAAATTTTGGCTTTGTAATTCCAGATGATCAAGCTGTAAGTGGAGATATCTACATTCCAAAAAAGAAGAGTGCAAATGCAAAAAACAATCAGAAGGTGGTTGTGAAAATTGACAAGTATTCAGACGGAGCAAATAAAGCAGAAGGTACTATCGTGGAGATAATTGGTGGAATAGATGAAGCAGGAGTCGACATGATGTCTCTTATTAAGGAGTACAAGCTTCCAAATGAGTTTCCAGAAAATGTACTAGCAGAGGCGAGGGCAATTCCACAAGTTATAGATGAAAAGAACATCGAAAAAAGAGTCGATTTAAGAAATGAAGAAATTTTTACAATCGATGGAGAAGACGCAAAGGACTTAGATGATGCAGTAAATGTTAAGAAAAACGATGATGGAACATATACATTAGGCGTTCATATTGCAGATGTTAGCTATTATGTTAAATCTGGTTCAAAGCTCGATAAAGAGGCAATAACGAGAGGCACAAGTATTTACATGATGGATAGAGTAATTCCAATGCTTCCAAAGGAACTATCTAATGGAATTTGTAGCTTGAACGAGCAAAAAGATAGATTTGCGATATCTGTTATTATGAAGATAAACGAGAAAGGAAAAGTGGTCGATGCAGATATTTTTAAATCTGTAATAAAGACGACAAGAAGAATGAATTATCATGATGTAAATGATATATTCAAATTTGCAGACATGAAAGACGGAAAAACAGAACTCGCTGATGAAGAACTTGCAAGAGTAAACAGTGTTGCAGAAAAGTATAAAGAATTTATACCACATTTTCTAAGAATGAGAGAATTGAAGAATGTACTAAAACAGAGAAGAGACTTGAATGGAAGTTTAAACTTGGATATTCCAGAGAGCAAGATAATTCTAAATGAAAATGGTATTGCAGTTGACATACAAAAATATGATTATTTGGAATCTAATGAAGTAATAGAGCAATTCATGCTAACGGCAAATGAGTCAGTTGCAGAAAAATTTTATTGGTTACAAGCACCGTTTATTTATAGAGTTCATGATGTACCAGACATAGAAAAAGTAAATGACTTAAATAAATTCTTATTCAACTTAGGCTACAAAATAAGAGGCGTAAAAAAGGATGATGAAGATAGCATCCATCCAAAGGCTTTTGCACAAGTGCTAGAAGAAGTAAAAGGAAAACCAGAGGAGAGAGTTGTATCAAACTTAATATTAAGAACCTTGAAAGTTGCAAAATATGAGAGTGAAAACAGAGGACACTTTGGAATAGCAAGCAAATGCTACTGCCACTTTACATCGCCAATAAGAAGATACCCAGATTTATTCATTCACAGAGTAATATCTTCGTATTTGAAACATGACTACAACATAAACGAAGAGTTAAGAAAAAAATATGAGATAGAAGCGGTTAAATATGCAGAAAGCTCATCTGAAAGAGAAAAAATAGCTCAAAAAGTAGAACGTGATGCAGAAGATATTAAGAAAGCAGAATACATGAAAGATAAAGTTGGAGAGATATATGAAGGAGTCGTATCAAGCGTTACACCATTCGGAATGTTTGTAGAACTAGATAACACAGTAGAAGGATTGATAAGATTTGAAAATATGGGCAACGAATATTTCATATATGATGATGAAAGAAAAACGCTAGTTGGAGAAAAATCAAAGACAATGTACAAGATAGGAGACAGTGTAAAAATAGAAGTAATAGATGCAGATAAAATAACAAGAAAAATAGACTTTAAATTGTGTAAAGAATAGAATAAAAGTATGAAGTTACTTGAAAATAATATGAAATAAAAAATCTCGCAGAGTAAAATCTGTGAGATTTTTTAAGATTAACCGAATATTGCCCCTGCAGCACCAAGAACACCAGCTGTGCCAAGTCCCATTATTATTCCGGCAAGTATAACACCAGCCATAACAGCAATTACACTCTTTTTAAAATCCATATCTAAAAGGCTTGCTGCTAAAGTTCCTGTCCAAGCACCTGTTCCTGGAAGTGGAATTCCAACAAATAAGAATAGTGCCCAGTATAAACCTTTACCAGCTTTTGCTTCCAATTTCTTTCCGCCTTTTTCACCCTTTTCAAGACAGAATTTAAAAAACTTTCCAATAAATTTTTTATCAGAACCCCATACTAAAACTTTTCTTGCAAAGAAGAATATGAATGGTACAGGAAGCATATTTCCAACAATACAAATAATATAAAGCCATAATGGATTTAGTCCCATGCCTAATCCGATTGGAATAGATCCTCTTAATTCAATTAGTGGTACCATAGATACCAAAAACATTAATGCATATTTCTTAAACATAATAAATTCAATCCTTTCCACATTTGTTTAGCTCTGCAGAGTGTGCAGAAAAATATTAACTTCTGAAATTAGTACTTACGAATTATAACATTATAGGAACGTGGTAGTCAATACAATTTAATAAAATGAAAAATGATGCATTTTAATTAAGATGAATTTAAAATTCAGAATAAAAATACTTAATGTATGGAAAATTGGAACAGAATATTCGCTATAGCGAAACCTTGGTCGAACTTTGTCGATGAGATTTTCTTGACAATATAAAAGAATTAATGTACAATTTTGATATCAAAAGGAGGAGAGAGCTATGCCATTAATAATACCAAGTGCGGATTTAAGGAATAACTATAATAAAATTTCAAAGAGATGTCATGAAACTAAAGAACCAATCTATGTTACTAGAAATGGAGTGAATGATTTAGTTGTATTAAGTGATGAGGTATTCGAAAAAATGAGAAAGCAAAATGAAGAAAGCGAAGAAGAAAGAATAGAGAGATTAATATCAGAAAAATTTGACAAACACTATAAGGATTTTAATGAATTTAAAGCAGATTTGCTAAAGAATGTTACAGAGGCAATAGAGGAGATAGAAAATGGTAAAGGAATTCCTATGGAACAAATAGTAGCGGAAATGGAGGAAACATATAATATTGGAAAATAAAAAATATGAAATCATATGGTCACCAAAGGCATATAGAAATATTCAAAAAATATATGCCTTTACACTAGAAAAGCTAGGGAATGAGCGTTATGCTATAAAAATTGTAAAGAAAATACTGAAAGCGATTAATAGTTTAAGATTATTCCCGTTTATGTATCCAAAAATATATATTGATAGGAAATTTAAAAGACAACTTAGAAGAGCAACAGTTGGAAAATATGCCGTAATTTATGAAGTTAAAAATAATAAAATTTTAATTCTATACATATTTCATGAAAATCAAAATTATTCAAATCTTTTATTAAATCAAGAAAATCTAAATTAAAACTTATATAATATTCGCTATAGCGAAAGCAAATATTAATTTAAAATTTCTTTACATTTCCATAAAAATATGATATTATTGTTAATGTTAAAGCCTATGAAGAAGCAAAGTATGTAATTTGCAAATATATTTCAGAGAGCAAGGCTATAGCTGGAAGCCGTGCATATATAAATTACAGAAATTTCACTTTGGAGGTTTCTTTTTGAAGAGAGCAATCTTGTGTAGGAAAGAACGGTAGCAAACGTTATAGCTATAATGAGGTTAATTTTATTAGAAGAGTTTAGTTGTAGATATTTTTGTAAGAAGCGTTAATAAGATGATAAATATTTATAAACTCTACTAAGTTGTTAATAAAAATAGGTGGTACCACGAATATTAAAGTCATTCGTCCTATTAAATATAGAATATGAAGAGTATTTATATTTAATAAGTGAATGGCTTTTTTGATGTAAAAATTATCAGTTGAAGAATGGCATGAGAAAAATTTGCATTTTGTTATTTTTAACTGAAGTTAAAATAAAAGAAAGGATTGTGATTTTAATGAAAGAAAAGCTTGAAGCAATAAGCAAAATGTCAAAAGAGAAAATTGCTGAAATTAAAGACAGCCAAGCCTTGAATGATTTTAAGGTTAAGGTTTTAGGGAAAAAAGGTGAACTTACAGAGATTTTAAGAGGTATGAAAGACATTGCGGCTGAAGAAAGACCAGTTGTAGGGAACCTTGTAAATAAAATCAGAGATGAAATTGAGCAAATGATTGATGAGAAGGAATCAGAATTTAAGAATAAAGATTTACAAGAAAGACTTGAAAAAGAGAAGATAGATGTAACTCTTCCAGCTACTAAAGTAAAAAGAGGAAGTGAGCATCCATTAAACAGAGTAATAGAAGAGGTTGAAGATTTATTCGTTTCTATGGGATATGATGTTGTATCAGGACCAGAACTTGAAACTGATGAATATTGCTTTGAGAGATTAAACCTTCCAAAGGGACATCCAGCAAGAGATATGCAAGATAGCTTTTACATAACATCAGAATATTTGCTTAGAACTCAAACATCTGCAGTGCAAGCAAGAACAATGATGGCAAATACAGAAAAGACTCCAATAAGAGTAATTTGCCCAGGAAAAACTTACAGAAAAGAAGACGATGCAACACACTCACATCAATTTAATCAAGTTGAAGGATTGGTAATAGATAAAAATATTGCATTTGCGGACTTAAAGGGAACACTAGAAATATTCATGAGAAAAATGCTTGGAGAAAACACGCAATTAAGATTTAGACCAAGTTACTTCCCATTCACAGAGCCATCTTACGAAGTTGATGTAAGTTGCTTTAAGTGTGGAGGAAAAGGCTGTAACTTATGCAAACAAACAGGATGGATAGAACTTTTAGGTTCTGGAATAGTACACCCAAACGTATTAAAAATGAATGGATACGACCCAGAAATATATAGCGGTTTTGCATTCGGCACAGGACTAGACCGTTTGGCAATGTTTAAATATGGAATAACAGACATGAGACTTCTATATACAAACGATGTGAAATTTCTATCACAATTTGATAGAATGGATAAATAGAAATTTCGACCAATAGGGACGCCCATTTTGGGGCGAAAGAAAGGAAAGAGTTATGATTTTAAGTACGAATTTTTTAAAAGATTATTTAGATATAGATTTTGATACTACTGATAAAATACATGAGCTTGCAGAGAATATGACTAAAGTTGGAAATGAATATGACTCTGCTAAGAAGCTTATTGATGCTACTAATTTGACTATTGGAGAGGTTTTAGAGTGTGAAATGCATCCAGATTCTGACCATTTGCATGTGTGCAAGGTTAATGTGGGAGATGAAGTTTTGCAAATTGTTTGTGGTGCTCCAAATGTTAGAAAGGGTTTGAAGGTTATTGTCGCACTTCCTGGTGCAAAACTTCCAGGTGGAACTATAAGCAAAAGTATGAAACGTGGAGTTGAGTCTAATGGTATGTTGTGCTCTATTGCTGAACTTGGATTGGAAAGCAAGTTTTTAAATCCAGAGGATAAAGATGGAATACACGAGTTGCCAGCTGATGCTCCTGTTGGTGAGGATCCTATTAAATATATGCAGATGGATGATGGAGTTATCGATTTTGAACTTACTGCAAACCGTGGAGATTTACTAAGTATTTTAGGAATGGCTTATGAAGTTGGTGCAATTTATGATAAAAAGGTTAAAGATGTCGATTTGTCTCATGGACAAAATAACGAAAATATTGCAGATAGCTTTAAGTTAAATATAAATACAGATAATTGTACAATGTTCTTGGCTAAGAAAGTTGAGAATGTAGAGATTAAGGAAAGTCCAACATTTATTAAGAATAGACTTATTGCATGTGGAATAAGACCTATAAATAATGTTGTAGATATTAGCAACTATGTAATGTTAGAACTAGGTCAACCTCTTCATTTCTATGATGCAGATAAACTTCAAAATGTTATAGAAGTTAGAATGGCTGAAAATGGCGAGAAGCTAACTACTTTAGATAATATAAAAAGAACACTTACATCAGATGATATTGTAATATCAAATGGAAAAGAGGTCATAGGTCTTGCTGGTGTTATGGGAGGCTTAGATACAGAAATTACAGAAAATACTAAGAATGTAATAGTAGAAGCCGCAATATTTAATCAAGTAAAAGTAAGAAAAACTGCACAAAAAATAGTAAGAAGCGAAGCAAGCAATCGTTTTGAAAAAGGACTAGATCCAAACAGAACTTATATGGCTGCTGAGCGTGCTGTGAAACTTCTTGAAGAGTATGCAAATGGAACTGTTGTTGGTGGAACAGTAGAATATAACAAAGAAGATATGTCAGACAAAGTAATAGAAATTACATATAAAAAAATAAATGATGTTTTAGGAACAGAATTGCCAAAGCAAGATGTTCTAGATGTATTTAGAAAATTAGGATTTAGTTGCAAACAGGACGGAGAAAAAATTGAGGTTTCTGTTCCAAGAAGAAGACTAGATATTTCTATTAAAGAAGATTTAATAGAAGAAGTTGGACGTATATATGGAGTTGACAATATTGCTTCAAAAGTACCAGTAATGCCAATAAAACTTGGAAGTTATGACAAGACTACAAGAAAAATAAGACACAAAATGATGAATTTAGGATTAAACGAGACTCTATCATATGTATTGGTAAATGAAAAAGAAGCAAAGAACTATGCAGGTTATGACAAGAAAGAAGAATTTGAGGCAATAAAACTATTATCTCCGCTTACAGAAGACAGAAGCACATTAAGATGCAGTATAATCACATCTTTATATAAGATATATGAATACAATGTTGCACATTATAACAAAAACGTATCAATATTCGAAATAGGAAAGTCATTCTACAAGAAAGACGAAACATACAACGAAGAAAACAAACTAGCATGTTTAATGACAGGCGATTTCTATGCAGGAATAAACAGCGAAAAGAAAGTCGATTTCTACATTATTAAAGGAATTGCAGAAGAGCTATTAGATTTCTTAGGATATGCCGGAAGATACAGCTTTGTAGTAAAAGACAGCATGCCAAAAGAATTACATCCAGGTCAATCTGCATACATATCTGTAAATAACGATATAGTTGGAATAATAGGAAAAATACACCCAGAAATAAATAAAGAAGCGGTATTTGTAATGGAAATAAATCTAGACAAATTGCTAGAAAAGAAAACTGGAAAAATGAAATACAAAGAAATTTCTAAATATCCAACAGTAAAGAAAGACATAGCAATAGTCGTAGACAAAAAAATAACTGCCGGAGATATAGCAATGCAAATAAAAAAAGCAGCCGGTTCATTACTAATAAATAGTGAAGTGTTTGATGTTTACACAGGCACAGGAATAGAAGAAGGCAAAAAGAGCCTAGCGTATTCACTAACATTTGGAAGCAACGACAGAACACTAACAGACGAAGAAATAAATGCAATACTAGAAAAAATAATAGATAAACTTTCAAAAATAGGAGAAGTAAGAAATAAATAATATTTTCGCCCAATAGGGACGGCCCTTTTTTTGAGCGAAAATTCTCTAACAAAATATAGCAAAATTTGTCGAACGATTCTTTAATAAAATGAATAAAATATATTGAAAAAAATTAAATATATAGTATAATAATAACAGAAACTTTTTCAAGGGAATCATTTCAAGGAAGATGTGCAATCAAAGATTGCAAAAAAAACAGGTATGCTGTCACATACCTGTTTTTTCAATTATTGCTTAAATGTATCAATAATTGACTTAAGAACTTGAGCTATTTTTAAGATATACTTAAATACAATTAATGTACTATGTAAAAACTTAAAAATCCTCTTAGAGTTCTTTTTCTTACGTACTTTCTTCTTCAAGAGACTCACCTCCTTTCAAAGAAGATAACATAATTATAATACATAAGAAATGCGAAGTCTGTCGAACGGTGTAAACATAATATAATATTTTTAAAATTTGTAGACAGCTGGTAGAAAATGTATTATACTAATACAGAATTTGAAATAAGAATAGTTTTCGCCCAAAAAAGGGCGTCCCTAATGGGCGAAATTAATAAAAAGGAGAGTGCATATGGCAAAAGCAAAGACTGTTTTTGTGTGTAATGAATGTGGATACGAGTCACCAAAGTGGCTTGGAAAGTGCCCTGCCTGCAATAGCTGGAATACTTTTTTTGAGCAGAAGGTTGTAGAGACTAAATCTACTGCAACAGGAAAAGCTGTAAAAGAGAGAGCTATACCACAAGTGCTAGACGAAGTTGTTGGAAAGAATGAGTCTAGAATTGATACTGGTATTGGAGAGCTTAACAGAGTTTTGGGCGGAGGACTAGTTAATGGTTCACTTGTTTTACTAGGTGGAGAGCCGGGAATAGGAAAGTCTACTCTAATATTAGAGCTCTGCGATAAAATTACCGGAACTGGAAAGGTTTTGTATGTTTCTGGTGAAGAGTCTGCCGAGCAGGTTAAATTAAGAGCAGATAGACTCGGAATAAAAAATAATAATATTATGTTTTTGGGAGAAACTGATATTGATGTAATCGAAGAAACTATTCTGGCAATGAACCCTAAACTTGTTATAATAGACTCTATTCAGACTATGTATTCTGAAGAAATTACGTCTGCGGCAGGAACTGTTAGCCAGGTTCGTGAAATTACATCTAGAATTATGAGAGTTTCTAAAGGGCATCAGATTACTACCATAATAATTGGACATGTTACAAAAGACGGTAACATAGCTGGACCAAGGGTTTTGGAACACATGGTTGATACTGTGTTATATCTAGAAGGCGAAAGGTATTTTTCATATAGAATACTTCGCTCTGTTAAAAACAGATTTGGATCTACTAATGAAATTGGAATGTTTGAGATGCAGAATGAAGGAATGATAGAAATAAAAAATCCATCACAAATATTAATTTCTGATAGGGAAGACAATCCTCCTGGTTCTGTAATTGTTGCGAGTATGGAAGGAACAAGACCATTACTTATAGAGCTTCAAGCTTTAACAACTCCGAGTGTATTTGGAATTCCTAAGAGAGCAGCAAATGGAATTGACTACAATCGATTAACAATGTTAATAGCTGTTTTAGAGAAAAAATCTAGTATGCCACTCGGCTCTCAAGATGTATATTTAAATGTTGTAAGTGGTATAAGATTAGTAGAACCTGCAGTAGATTTAGGTACAGTACTTGCAGTCGGCTCAAGTTTTAGAAACTTGCCACTACCAAAAGACATGGTTGCAATAGGCGAAGTTGGTTTAACAGGAGAGATAAGAGCCGTTAATATGATAGAAAAACGTGTGAAAGAAGCTGAAAAAATGGGATTTAAGACATGCATAATTCCAGAAAGTAACAAAAAACTATTGAAAGATAACTTCAAAATGGATATAATAGGTGTTAGGACAATAAACGAGGCTATGCAAAAAGCCGGATTGAGATAGTTCGCCCCCAAAAGGGCGTCCCTAATGGGCGAAAAAGGAGGAAGCATTTTGGCAACTACAAATAATGAGATTATTGAAGTTTTAAAAACTATTGCTCCGGGTACTCCTATAAGAGAAGGTTTGGAAAATATTCTTAAGGCAAAGACCGGTGGACTTATAGTTATAGGTGATGGCAAAGAGGTTATGGATATTGCTGATGGTGGTTTTAGGCTGGATGTTGAGTATACACCTGCTAGATTGTATGAGCTTGCCAAAATGGATGGAGCCATAATTATTAGTTCAGATTTAAAAAGAATATTGTATGCAAACACACAGTTGATACCGGAGTCGAATATTCCAACAGTTGAGACAGGAACAAGACACAGAACGGCTGAGCGTACTGCGAAACAGACTGGAGATTTGGTAATTAGTATATCTCAAAGAAGAAATATTATAACCATATTTAAGGGATATGATAGATATGTTTTAGAAGATACTGCAAAGGTTATAACCAAGGCAAATCAAGCACTTCAAACTGCAGAGAAGTATATGAAAGTATTTGATAGTAAATTGAATTTGTTGAACGAATATGAATTTAATGATATAGTAACTCTAGAAAATGTAATTGTGGCAATCCAAAGAGCTGAAATGGTTATGAATGTTGCTGATGAAGTTCAAAAATCTATATATGAATTAGGTGAAGATGGAAGATTATTAGAAATGCAGTTGGAGGAGTTGATTGGAGACTTAGAAGTAGAAGAACTATTAATGGTAAAAGACTACTTAGTTCCAACCAAAAGAAAGAAACCAGAAGTGGTATTAGAAGAAATAAAGAAGCTATCTAGAGAAGACTTGATGAAATCTCAAACTGTTGCCAAACTGTTAGGTTATGGGGATTTTGACAATTATGATGAAGTTGGAGTTTATACAAAAGGTTATAGGGTATTAAATAAAATACCAAGAATGCCAAGTAGCATTGTAGAAAATCTTGTAAAATCTTTTAAATCTTTCCAACACATATTGGCAGCCGATATTCCACAATTAGATGAAGTTGATGGAATTGGAGAAGTAAGAGCAAGAACAATAAAACAATCATTAAGAAGAATGCAAGAACAATTTGTATTTGATAATGAAATTTTATAAATTATTTCGAGTGAAAATTTTGTGAATATTATTTACAAATTAAGTTAGATATAATATAGTAATAGGCAAAATGAGGCAGAAGATTGTAATTTTTCTGCATTAGAATAATAAAAACAAGGGAGAAGCATAAAAATGAAAAATTTTGAAAAAATAATACTAATAATAATTATAATTGCAGCAATAGTTGGAATTGGATTTTTAGGATATGGATATTATCAAAAATTAACTAGAACTGTACAAAATCCAGTTGCAACAATTGAAGTTGAAAACTTTGGAACAATAAAAGTAGAATTATATCCAGATATAGCACCAAACACGGTTGCAAACTTTATAACACTTGCAAACCGCGGATATTATGACGGAAAAACTTTTCATAGAACAGTTCCAGATTTCATGATTCAAGGTGGTTCTAAAGATGGTGATGGCAAAGGAGCTCCTACAATAAGTGATATTAAAGATGAAGGCTCTACAACAGAAACATATGCAATAAAAGGTGAGTTTATAGCAAATGATTATAGTAAAAACACTTTGAAAATGAAAAAAGGTGTAATTGCCATGGCAAGGGCAGATTACAGTAACGTAAGTAGTTCTCTAACAAAAAATGGTTATAATTCAGCAGATTCGCAATTCTTTATTATGAATGCAGATAATGATAATATAAATGGATTATATGCAGGATTTGGTGAGGTTATAGAAGGACTTGATGTTGTTGATGCAATTGCAAATGTAGAAGTAGTTACAAGAGAAAGCAATGCAGATGGACAAGACAAACCGGTAGATGAACCAAAAATAACAAGCATAAGAGTTGAAACTTATGGAGTTGATTATGGAGAGCCAGAAACAATTGAACCATTCAATTATTACAATTGGTTGATGAAACAATACTCTACTACAAAGTCTTCAAATAATTAAATAAAAAATTAAATAATTGGGCAGAATAATAGCAGATAAATTTTTATTTATTTGCTATTTTTTTGTTTAAAATGTATATGTGAGAAAGGAATTGGATTGAACAATGAAAAGAAGATTATTAAAAATTTCATTAATACTAATCTTATTAGTAATATATTTTTACACATGTGCTATAACATCAATTCCTCAAAATATTGTGATAATAGAAGGAGAAAAGTTAAATCTAAAGATGGCGACAGGATTGTCGCTAATTTCGAAAAACCAAGATACAGTTTTAACTGCAAGCAATATTAATAAACAGAAAATAAGTGAAGCAGGAGTAGAAAAATTAAAATTAAGTTTATTTGGTGATATAAAATTAAAAGATGTAAATGTTGCAGTAGTACCAAAGACTACTGTAATACCGCTGGGAACGGCAATTGGCATGAAGCTGTACACAAAAGGTGTTTTAGTTGTGGGAATGTCTCAAATAAAAGATGAGAATAATGAAAAAAAGAAACCGTATGAAAATTCTGGAATAGAGCAGGGAGACACAATACTTGCGATAAATAACAACGAAGTTAGTAATACAGATGAACTTATCAAAGAGGTAAATAATAGCAACGGAAATGAAATAAAAATTAAGTATGTAAAAAATAATGAGACGCTTGAGACAAGCATAAAACCGGTAAAATCGAATAATGAATACAAACTAGGATTGTGGGTAAGAGATGCGGCAGCAGGAGTGGGAACTTTAACTTTTTACGAACCGAGTACAAATACATTTATGGCTTTAGGACATGGAATATCAGATATAGACACAGAAAAAATAGTTGATATTTCATCTGGAGAATTAATCACAGCAAATATTTTATCAATAAAAAAGGGCGTAAAAGGAACACCGGGAGAAATAAGAGGAACAATAGAAAATGGGTACAATATAGGAACGATAAATAAAAATACAAGTTTAGGCGTTTATGGAAGTGTGACGAATAAAAATTACTTAGACACATCTGGATATAGCGAGATGGAAGTGGCGACAAGAAGTGAAATACAAGATGAAAAGGCACAAATAATTTGTCAATTAGATAACAGTGGCAAGAAGACGTATGAAATAGAAATAGAAAAGATATATTTAGCAAATAATACAGATAACAAGAGCATGCTTATAAAGGTTACTGACAAAGAATTGCTAGAAAAAACGGGAGGAATAATACAAGGAATGAGTGGTGCTCCAGTAATACAAAATGGAAAATTTATTGGGGCTGTTACGAATGTACTAGTAAATGACCCAACACAGGGCTATGCGATATTTGCAGATATGATGATAAAGCAAATTAGGAGTGTGGACTAAAATATAAAAATCAGTTTACAATTTTTTATGCCAATGGTATAATGTGGGTGAAAACTAAAATTGGGGATAATGGAAAAGGAGGAAAAGCCATGAAAGAAATGATCAAAAGGACTGCAGTAGTATCTATTATTACTTCATTAATCTTTGCAGTTTTAGGAATTGTAATGATTGCAAATCCAGAAGCAGCAATAGAAATAGTAGCAGCTGTACTTGGTATAACAGTTATTGTTATAGGTGCAGAAAAAATAATAAGCTATTTTGTAATGAAGGGAAACCTAGATTTTTTCAATTATGAATTAATTTACGGAATTGTCGCAATATTATTCGGAATACTAATAATGACGCATTCAAACACATTTGCCTCTATAGTAAGAATAATAATAGGAATATGGATTGCATATGCTGGTTTAATGAAAATTAATATATCATTCAAACTAAAAAGTGCTAATATAAGCGCTTGGGCAGTTGTATTAATTCTTTCTATAATTTCATTATTAGCTGGAATACTAGTAATGTTTAGTAACACATCATCAATCGTAATATTAACAGCAGTTGTTATGATAATATATGCTATTGCTGATATAATTGATGAAATTATATTTATAAACAACGTTGATAAAATACTTGAATAATGAAAAAAGTGCTCTTCATAAAGAAGGGCACTATTTTTTCTATATACTCTTTTTTCCAAATAATAGAAAATTATAATATCGTAGCTAATATTAATATTCCAATATTATCATTATAAATTGTATTAAATTGTGATAATGGAAGCGGATTTTCACCGTAATCCTGCTTCTATGGTATAACCGGGAAGACTATAACGCTGTAGGAACCAGTCTTTATATCCAGCAAAGCTAGATTCATATGGAACATCTGCAAGAGTGTAACCACTGGCTTTTGCAAACTGCAATCCAATGCTATATGAATTTTTAGGAGCATAATTTTGAAATTGCCAATAAATTTCTTTTCCTTGTGTATGGTATGTAAGCATTATTCTAAAATTATGTGATAGTGTAAAATTGTATAAGGCTTGTGCTTCTGGTTCTGTAAGAGGAGCACTTCCAACATAGTTCATAGGGCTTGGAGACATGTAGCCCTGTGAATATTTTATTTTTTTTGCATTTTCCCATCCGGAAGGAAACTGCAAGTTTAGATCGACACCTGTGGATTTTAAAATATAGCAACCACGAAATTAATTTAATAAAATGCAGTAATCATCTATATTACAGAGTATTTCAATTTGATTGAAGTATTCTGTTTTTTTAGTGGATTTTTACGGCTAGAATTGGAGTAGTATATGAAAGAAAATCAAGAAAAGGTTGGATATTATTCTGTAATTCCTGCAACTGTTTTATATAATAAGGAACTAAAAGCAAATGAGAAGTTGCTATATGCAATAATAACATCTCTTGCTTGTAAAGAAGGTTATTGCTTTACATCTAATAAATATTTAGCAGAAAAATTAGATGTAAATCCTAAAACGATTTCAAGTTGGATTTGTGATTTAAAGAATAAAAATTTTATAGTTGTTGAACTAATTAGAAATAAAAATAATCAAATAATCCAAAGAAAAATTTATATAAATGATGTACCGTATCCATTAAATAATGTATACCAGTATCAATCAAAAAATGGACAGGCTATACATCAAAAAGTGGAAGATAATAATATAAAAAATAATATTAAAAATAATAATAAAGTAAATAGAATAAATATTTCTAATTATACAAATCAAAGAGAATATTCTGAGGAATTTTTTAATAGTTTATATGCAAATTTTAACATGTAAAAGTAAAATTACTTGCTAAAAAATTAACAACATTAGCTATTAAAAATTTATAAAATATATCTCCCAGCGGGTTAAAAAGGTATTAGGAGAAAATCTCCTAAACAGCTAAAAGGGTGTCAAAACACCAAGCTGGCGAATATTGGGCACTAAAAAATGCCAAGAATATTTGTATAAAAAATTATTTATAAATTTTTTAATTTCCTTTTTTCAATTTTAGATAATGTAATTGCAAAAAATAGATAATTTTGATAAAATAATTTTGATTTATAAAAATATAAAAATCGGAGGTAAGTAATGTATAAACTTATAGCAACTGATTTAGATGGAACATTAGTAACAGATGACAAAAATTTGACAGATAGAACTATAGAAAATGTAAAAAAGGCATTAAAGAAAAATGTAAAAATAATGATTTCAAGTGCAAGAGCTTTTTATAGACTAGAAAGATATATTGACGAATTAGATTTAAGAAGAGAAAACCAATATACAATTTGTTTTAATGGTGCAATGATTGTTGAAAATATTACTGGTGAAGTTCTATATTCAAAAAATCTAGATAAACAGGAAGTAAATGAATTAATAAGCTTAGGAAAACAATTAAATGTTCCAATTATGTTATATTCCAAAAATGCACATTGTGCAGCAGAAATACCAGAAGTTATACAGAAGAATAAAAATTCTAAAGGGTTGAATCTAAAAATTGAAAATTTTAATAAACTAGATTTTGATAAAGAAGAAAACTATATATATAAAATTGTTTTTATGGACAAACCTGAAAGAATAATAGAAATAAGAAACAATCTTTCAAAAGAAATTATCAACCAATATGAAGTAACCAGTAGCATACCTGAATATATTGAATTTGTAAAAAAGGGAATAAAGAAATCAGAGGCAATAAAATTTATTATGAATAAATGCAAGATAGAACAAGAAGAAGTAATAGCAATAGGTGATGGAGAAAATGACATAGAAATGTTAAGATTTGCGGGATTAGGAGTAGCAATGGGTAATGCTGATAACTATGTAAAAGAAAATGCTGATTATATAACTACTTCTAATAATGATGATGGAGTTGGTAATGTAATAGAAAAATTTATATTAAATGATAGGTAATGATTATAATATTGGAGAAAGTACAAAGACATGAATTGAACATACAAAAGTAAGAGGAAAAAAATAAAAAACTATTGAAAATTATTGGTTTTTATTATAATATTTATATAAAAGTAAGGAGGTATTTGATGGCTATTATTAAATCAATAGAAGAAATAATAGATAAACTTGGATATAGGAATTCAAAAGAATTATATTATTATGAAGAACTATCAAGTTTAAATGGAAAAATATCTTTACAAAATATAAAGTCAATAAAGGAAGTAAAACCATATGCTTTTTATTGTATAGAGAACAAACCTTTTGTTTTGTTTTTCGAAAAGATAAACAATGAATATGAAAGAAAAGAATTGAATAAGAAAATATGGAATATGCAAATTCCTGTTGTTGTATTTGACGATATAGATAAAATTAAGATATATAATGGAAGCAAATTAGATACTAATGAAGTTTCTATTGAGCTTTTAGAAGAAATAGATAAAAACGATTGTAATCAAGAAAAAGATTTTTCTTTTTGGAATATTATTAATCAACGATTTTGGATTAAATATAAGAAAAACTATTCAAACAAGAAATTGAATGAATTAATGTTAGAAAATATAAAGTATATTACAGAACAGTTAAAGGAAAAATATCACATAAGCTATGCTACGAGATTAATTTTAAGGATGATATTTATAAGATATTTGATTGATAAAGAAATAGACATTGACTATAAAGATTTTCCTAAAAATATAAATGAAGCTAGAGAAAAATTAATAGAGATTACAAAAGATAAAAAAGAATTATATATGCTGTTTGAACATTTAAAAGATAAATTCAATGGTAACTTATTTGAACTGAATAATGAAATATATGATGAAAATTTAAACGACGATGCTCTTAAGTTATTATCAGATTTTTTATCAGGAAAATTAGTATTAAATTCAGGTCAAATTTCTTTATTTAACATGTATGATTTTAATATTATTCCGGTAGAGTTAATAAGTAATATATATGAAATATTACTGGGAAAGGAAGTTCAAGAAAGAGATAAAGCATTTTATACACCGGATTATTTAGTAAATTATATAATAGAACAATCTATAAAGCCTTTATTAGGAAATAGCAAAAATTTAAAAGTATTAGATCCGTCATGTGGATCACGGAATATTTTTAGTACAAACTTTTAGATGTATAATAGAAAACAATTTAGATGAAAATGGTTTTATTAATGATAATGAAAAAATACAAAATATATTGAAAGATAATATATTTGGAATAGATATAAATGATGAATCTATAGATGTTACAATATTCTCATTATATTTAACTATATTAGATTATAAAAATCCAAGGACTCTACAAGGGTTTAAATTTCCAAATATAAAAAATAGTAACTTATTTATATATGATTTTTTTGACAATAAAGTAACGAAGATTTTAGAAAAAATACAATTTGATGTAATAATAGGAAATCCACCATGGGGAAGTGTTGATGGAAAACATTTAGAATATTGCATAAAAAATAATTATCCAAATGCACAGAAAGAAATAAGTAGAAGTTTTATATATAGAGTAAAAGAATTTTGCAGTACAAAAACAAAATGTTGTTTAGTTTTGCCATCTAAATTATTATATAATAGTCAGAAACCAGCAGCAGAATTTAGAAAAGTATTATTAGAAAATACAAAAATAGAAAAAATAATAGAATTATCAACCGTAAGAAATTTATTATTTAAAAATGCTAAAGCACCTTCAATAATTCTTGTTTTTAATATTGATAATACTGATTATTTAGAAAATGAAATAGAACATATATGTTTTAAACCTAATATATTTTTCGAATATTTCAATATTATAGCTTTAGAAAGAAATGATATAAAATTTATACCACAAATATTTTTAAGAGATAATGACTGGGCATGGAAAGTTTTATTATATGGAACAATTTATGATGTGGAAATAATAAAAAGAATAAGAAAGTCATATAAAACTTTACAAGATATTATAAATGAATATAAACTTATAGCTAAATCTGGAATTAGTGCAGGAGAAGGAAAAAAAGATTCAAGGCATTTTATAGGAAAAAAAATATTAGATGCAAGGCAAGATATGGATAGTTTTTTTATTAATTATGATAATATGAAAAAGTTTAATAAAATTAGTATTTATAGAGTTGCAACTAAGGAACAATTTGTACCACCATATTGTATAATTAAAAAAGGATTAGATGTTAATACATACAGAATGAGAGCTGCATACTCAGAAAAAGAATTTTTATATACAAATGGCATTTATGCTATAAAAGGTGAAAGGAAAGATACAGATATACTATTAAATATAACAGGCCTTATAAATTCATCATTATATGCTTATTTAAATTTTATGTTGGGGACTTCGGCTGGAATAGAAAGAGAACAGGGATTTTTTAAAGAAATAAAAACATTTCCATATGTATATAGTGAAGAAATCAAGAAAAAAGTAAAAGAAATACAAAAAGAAAAACAACTAAAATGGAATTTTAAAAGAGCCTCTAATGAAAAACAACTAATTAAAGAATTAGATGATATTATACTAGAAAAATTTAATTTAGAAGATAATAATTTTATTGATTATATATTAAATGTTCAGATTCCTATTATTAAAAATAAAAAAGATATTATATTAAAAGAAGTAAAAATAAATGATTTAAAAAAATATAGCCAAGTTTTTATTAAATATTTTAGCCAAATATTTAATAAAGAAAATAAATTTATAAAAGTTATAATATATCCGAAAATTGTAAATAGATTTTCTATATTTGAGTTAGTAATTTGTGATAAAAAACCAAACATTGATATAGAAATAAAGGAAAATGTTGACTATAATAAGGAAATAATGACAAAATTTTCTATTCAAAAATACACAGATATGTTTTATCAAATAAAAGATGTGGTAAACTTTGAAGAAAATTCATTTTATATAATAAAGACAAATGAATATAAAAATTGGCATCCAGCAATGGCAAATATAGATTTAGATACTATTATAGAAGAATTGCTTTCAGAGAATGGAGGCGATTGCTAAATGGCAGGTGGTTTTAAAAATAAAGAATTAAATATTCTTTTTAAAAAAAGAACTTTAGAAGAGATTATTGAGTTTGTTTTTTTATCAATGAATCATATGAAGGAAATATGCGAAAAAGAAAATATAAAAATCGAAAATAAAGAGGAAAAAATAAGAACACATTTATTAGAAAATTATCTTGATAATGATAATTTTAGAAAAAATATAGGATATGAAGTTGAAGTTTTTCCTTTAAGATTTGAAGCAGAAGTTCCAGAAAATTATAATCCGGATACCGAAAGTTACAAAGGAAGAGTTGATATAAAAGTAGTAGGATTAAATACATTTCTTAAGAACAAAAAAGATTATTATATAATAGAGTGTAAAAGAATCGATGGAACAGAAACATTGAATAAGGCTTTTGTGAAGGAAGGTATTTGTAGATTTGCTCAAGAAAAATATTCTTCATATAATAATGAAAATGCTTTATTAGGGTTTGTGATTAAAGATATAGATATTATATCAAATACTAAGAAAATAGATAAAATACAGAAAGAACAAGAAACTATAAAAGTGGAAAAAGGATTTAGTTTGGAAACTAGAAAAGATAATGATTATTTATATAGTAGTTTATATAGGATAAAGAGTGGAAATATAAAACTAAAAAGTGTGTTTTATAATTTTTCAAGTATAGTTAAATAATAATGAAAATAAAGAGTAGAACAAAATAATTTAATTCATGTATAAAACTAGATTAAAATATGTTGGATTTAATAAATACTATTACAGGAAGAAGTAAGAAATTTAGTATTTTTATTAATTTTCTTACTTCTTTAAATTTTAAAAAAATTTTGCTACATTTCAAAAATAAAAATTTTTAAATAGGTCTTGACAAAATATGTAAATGCATATAAAATATACAAAGATATACAAAGAAAGTGTGATAGCAGAGTTATTACACAGATTTACTAATTAAGAAAAAGTATTAGCAAAAAGTTAAGTAATAATGTGGTAATATTATATACCACATAGAAATTGTAATGGTAAATATTTGAAAGCCAAAAGTTGCATATATAACACCTAATAGTGTGAAAACATTATTGGGTGTCTTTTTTATGCAAAAAATATTAAAACAGCTTCGCTTTTACTATGAGAAGTGGGCTTATATATAGAGGCGGTTAAAAAGTACATTGACAAACACACTTATTTTAAGTGTCATATCAAGCCATTTTCTTTAATATTCTGTATTAGATATTTTTATTAAGAACAGTTAGGAGATGATGCAAATATGTGTGAAAAAATCAAAAATACAAAAGATAAGTCAGAGTTTAATACATATTGTATATTTACAGAAGAAAATCAGGAAGTGAAAGAAACAATAGGATTAATTTTTAAAGAGTATTTAGAAAATTTAAAAACACAAATAAAGTAATTATTATTGACTATTGCAAAATATTTTTGAGTACGTTACAATTTAAACATAGATGATTACGGATAGGAGGTCAGATGCTAGATTTAAAAAGTCATAACTTTAAAGTTGGAATTTATATCAGATTATCTAGAGAAGATGGCGATAAACAAGAAAGCGAAAGTATCGGTAATCAAAGAAATATTTTGCAAAGATATGTAAAGGAGAATGAGTTATGTTTTGTAAAAGAATATGTTGATGATGGAGTAAGTGGTACAACATTTGATAGACCTGGATTTAGTGAAATGAAACAAGATATTGAAAATGGAACTATTAACATGGTCATAACAAAAGACTTATCAAGACTAGGAAGAGATTACATTAAAACAGGATTTTATATAGAAGATTATTTTCCCAAAAATAATGTTAGATATGTAGCAATAACAGATGGTATAGATACATATCTAGACAGCACAAATAATGATATAACACCTTTTAAAGCAATTATGAATGATATGTATGCTAAGGATATTTCAAAGAAAATTAGAAGTGTTTATAAAGAGAAACAAAGGCAAGGAGAATATCTTTGTAGTACAACTGCTTATGGTTATAAAAAGCATCCTAGTATAAAAAACAAATTAGTTGTAGATAGAAAAGTACAAAGTATTGTAGAAAAAATTTTTGATATGTATGCCCATGGTCATGGAAGTAGTGAAATCGTAAATTATTTAAACAGCAATCAATATTTATCTCCATCAGGCTACAGAAAAACAGGTCTCGTTCAAGATGAAAACAAGACAGAATATAACTGGAATGAAGTAACACTATGTAATATGCTAAAAAATGAGGTATATATTGGAAATACAGTACAAAATAAAAAATCTGTTATATCGTATAAGGTAAAGAAAATAAGACCAGTAGAAAAAGAAAATCAAATAAGAGTAAATAATACACATGAACCTATTGTCGACAAAGATACATTTGATAAAGTACAATGTATTCTTAAAAAAAGAGGAACAAACACCAAACTTAAATATGATTATTTATTACGAGGATTAATTTATTGTTATCATTGCAAAAGAAAATTACAAATAGTTTTAAAGAAAAACTCTAAAAGAAATTCAAAACCACATCCATATATAACTTGTAGTGATGCAAAAGAAAGAGGTTGCTATTCACTAAACATGAACTACGAGAAGTTAGAAAAACATATTATTGGTATAGTAGAAAAGATATGCAGAATATATGCAGATAAAGAAGTTTTTACAAGAGTTTATGAAAAATATCAAAACAAAACTCTTGATATTCGAGAAGGTTATAGAAATAAACTATCTCAAATTAATAAATCCATAAATGAAATAAATAGTGACTTAGATAAGATGTACATGGATAAATTGAGAGGTATTTTACAAGAAGAAGATTATATTAGAGTTTCACAAAAATTAAATTTTGAAAGGACAAAATTGAATGAACAAAAGAAGGAATTAGAACAAAAAATAAATCAAACAGAAGAAAAAGTAAGTATTAAAGATAAATCAAAAGAAGAAAAAGAGTTAGATAAATTAATAGAAGAATTTTTAAAATTAGAGAAAATTGATAAAATTTATTTATATAGATTAATCAATAAAATAGAAATCGATAAAGACAAAAATGTGTACATATATTTTAATTTTTCAAAACTAAATTCTATTAATGAAAATCTAGATGAATTTATAAAAATTGAAGAATTAATAAATGAAAATCAGAAGCGCAAAGTCGTGTAATTTCAGCAGTTACAAGGCTTTGCAAATTGGTTGGAAGTTTTTTAAATCCACACCGTTAATGTTTGCTTTCCATCCACTTGGAAATGGAATGTCTGGATATTTTCTTGCTATGTAACGTGCATATGTGTAAGCATTAGAATTAAAATTTAGTGAGCCATTTACTAGATTTACTCCATCAGGATTCAACATTGGAACAATGTATAATGTACATTTAGTAAGAATATTTTTTACATTATAACCATAAATATTTGAATTTCTGTTATAAGCCACACACATATTTTCAAGAAATGTCATAAGTAATGTTGAAGTTATCCATTCGTTGGCATGTGTTGTCCCACAATAGAATACTTCTTTAGGACCAGTACCGAATCTTGATACAATAAATAGGAACGCCAAGTACACTGTAACCAATGGTAATAACCTTAATAAAAGGATATCTAATAATTAATGAGTTTATGTTATCTTTTAACAATTTAGAATTATATTTAACAGATGAATCTACAATCATAATACCTCCAAAAAAATTGTAATTGTTAAAATATATTACAGTATTTGAAAAAATATGTGTCAATAGTTTATTTCAACACAAAATAATATTTTACACTAATCTTATCACAAGTTATTCATAAGAGATAGAATAAATTATTGAAATAAATATAAAATAATGATAAAATTATGATAACAAAATAAGGAGGAAATTTGATATGATTAATATAAGACCAGTATCAGACTTAAGAAATAAATATCCAGAGATAGAGGAATTAGTTTTAAAGGAGAATGAAGCAGTTTATTTAACAAAAAATGGTTATGGCTCAATGGTTGTTATGAGTTTAGAAAAATATGCTAAATTGATGAGTAACAAAGAATATGAAGATTATATTGAAAATGAATTAGATGAAGCAGATAGAGAGGCCGAAGATCCAAATACGAAATATTATTCCCATGATGAATTTAAGAAAATGGCTAGGAGGATACTAGATGGCGAAGAATAAATATACAATAAAGTACACAGAGACATTTGTAAATCAGTTTAATAATATTTTAAAATATTTTATATATAAGCTTCAAAATAAAATTGCAGCTGAAAATTTATATGAAGAAGTAATAAAAGAAATAGAAAAGAGAAGCGAATATCCTGAAAGTTTTGAAAAATATAATTCTAAGAAAAAAAGAAAAAATACATATTACAGAATTTATGTGAAGAATTACACTATATTCTATACAATAAAAGACAATGCAATGGAAGTTAGACGAATTTTAAGTAGTAGAAGAAATTTTGATAAATTAATATAAGGAAATGAAAAAATATGTTGACAATTAAAAATTTGAATGTTATCTTTTTATTTGTATAATTTAAGTAAAAAATGAGAAATGTAATATTAGGAGAATATGATGATAAAAATAAATGTAAAAAAGATAGTAAAAATTTTAGCAATATTTATAATTATAATGATAATGTGCTTATGCTGTACGGTACAAGCTGCAACGAATAAAAATGAACAAGTTTCAAATTTAATTGAAGATGTGACAGATGAGGAAGAGGTATCTACAACAATAAAGGATTTAATACTTACAATAAATTCGGAAGGAATGAGCAAATCGTTACTTGCAGAGACTATTAATTTATATACACAACTTACTAAGACATATACAAACAGTGAGATTGCGAGTATGATAGAAGAAAACAAAAAGTACTTAGAGCAGGAAAATGTTGCTATGGACAATGTAAACACAGTTGTTACTTTTCTAAAGAGTGTGGACAGTAATCAATTAAATAAAGTACTACAACAAGTTGATGTTGACAAAATAGCTAATAAAATAAGCAATGGGGCAAGTATTCAATCTATATTAAAAGACATTACGGGAAGCATGAGTGCTGTTGAAAAGGTAAATTTCGTAATGGATATTTTATTATCTGCCTATGTAGTAAAAAATGTTTTAATTGTTTTAGTAGTGTTATTTGTATACAGAACTTTGTTAAGATGTGTTATATACAAGAAGGCTCATAAAAAAGCATGGGCACCATTTATACCAATATACAGAAATGTAGTAATGTTGAAAATATGTGGAATGAGCCCATGGTGGTTGCTACTTTTACTAGTTCCAGTTTTAGGGTGGATTATATTATTTGTAATATCTGTTGCAAGTAAATTTATGCTAGCAGAATCTTTTGGAAAAGGTACAGGTTTTGCATTCGGATTATGGCTGTTAGCACCAATATTTGAAACCATTTTAGTATTTTCTAGAAAAACAAAATATATTGGATTTGAAGAAAATGAAGAATAATTGTAAAAAATTACAAAAAGCTTGAACTTTTCTTTTTTATGTGATATAGTGGCAATGGTTGAAAAACCAATTTAATTATTTAGTAGATATTTTCCTTCTTAAAAGGTACAGTGTCAAAAAATATTAAATCGAAATTTTAAGAAGGAGGTAAATAAAATGGCAGACAAAACTTTAGTATGCTCAGATTGCGGAAATGAGTTTGTATTCACAGAAGGTGAACAAGCTTTCTACGCAGAAAAAGGTTTCACAAACGAACCAAAAAGATGCCCAGAATGCAGAAAGGCAAGAAAACAACAAAGATTTAATAAAAATCAAGAAAACTAGTTGTTAAACATGAATAAAATAAGAAAAAAATGGAATACTATAAAATAGGATTCCATTTTTTGCGTTTATTAAAATGCAATTATTTTGCAGTTTTATCATCCTTATCAGAATCTGTTGCTGGTTTACTTTCATTAGCAGTAACGCCAACGGTTAATTCTGATGTACAGTGAGGACATCTTGTTGCCTTGTATTTTATTTCTGTTAAGCAGTATGGACAAACCTTTGTCTCTGGCTCTACGGGAGCTACAGGAGCTTCTTCTTTTTTATGTTTTTTTAATCTACCTTTCTTGTCAATAGAATGAACAAATTTATCATTCAATTCTTTCAATTTCTCAGGATGATTTAATTTGTTAATATATTTTACAACTAAGAAGATTGAAAAAGATATTATTAAAAAGTTTACTATTGTTGTTATGAAATTTCCATATTTTATTGAAGCACTACCAACTGTAAGCACCATATCAGAAAAATCAATCTTTCCAATTAGAATAGAAATACATGGCATTATAATATCTTCAACTAGTGATGTTACAATTTTTTGGAAAGCTGCACCAATTACAACACCAACTGCTAGGTCTACAACATTACCCTTCATTGCAAATTCTTTAAATTCTTTTAGCATAATACATACCCCTTTACAATTATATTATGAAAAAAGAATACAACAAACAACAAAAAATGTCAAATTTCAACAAAAAATACAAAATATAAAGGGGAAATACTTGAAATCAAAAATCAATCGTGATATAATGTCAAGCGATTATTGAGGAAAAGAGGAATAATTAAAATGAAAAGTTTAAGAAAAACTAAAATTGTAGGAACAATAGGACCTGCTTCTGAAAACAGATTAGAAGAATTATTCGATGCAGGATTAAATGTTTGTAGAGTTAACTATTCTCACGGAAGCTGGGATGAGCAAAAGGAAAAGACTGAAGCAATATTAAAAATAAGAGAAGAAAAAGATCTTCCAATTGCTTTATTATTAGATACAAAGGGCCCAGAAATTAGAACTGGAATGCTTTATACAGGAAAAAATACAAAAATTCAATTAAAAGATGGACAAAAATTCACATTATATAACGAAGATGTAACAGGAAACGAAGAAGGAGTTTCTGTAACATACAAAGAATTATACAAAGACGTTGTACCAGGAACAAAAATATTAATCGATGATGGTGCAATCGAATTAAAAGTTGACGAAGTTGTTGGAAAAGATATAATAACGACAGTTGTACATGGAAATGGCTTAGGAAGCAGAAAAACTATGAACTTACCTGGAACAATAATAAGATTACCAGGTCTTGCTGATAAAGATATAGCAGACTTAAAAACAGCATGTGAACATGGTTATGATTACATTGCATTATCTTTTGCTAGAAACGAAGAAGATATAAAGAATGTAAGAAAAATATTAGATGAAAATGGTGGAAAAGATATTCAAATATTAACAAAAGTTGAAAATGTTGAAGGTCTTTCTAACTTAAATCAAATAGTTGACTTAGCAGATGGACAAATGATAGCTCGTGGTGATATGGCTACAGAAACAGATTTCACAGAACCACCAGTAGTTCAAAAGAAAATAATCAAACTTTGTAACAAAGAGTGCAAACCAGTAATAACAGCAACACAAATGCTAGAATCAATGACACATCAACCATTACCAACAAGAGCTGAAGCAAGTGATGTTGCAAATGCTGTATATGATAGAACAGGTGCAATAATGCTTTCAGGAGAATGTGCACAAGGTGACTACCCAGTAGAATGTGTTAAAACAATGGTTAAAATAGCAAACAGAGTTGAACCAGAAGTTAACTACTGGAAGAGATTTGACGAAAATGATGATGTTGAATTAGATACATTAGCAAAAAATGTAGCTTATGCAACATGTGTAACAGCTAAAAACATGAAAGCTGATGCAATAGTATGTTATACACATTCAGGAAGTACAGCAAGAAACTTAGCAGGACTTGGAGCAGGCTGCCCAATACTTGCTATAACAGACAATAAGAGAACATTCCATCAATTAGGTTTAGTATGGAACGTAACACCAGTATTTGTTGATGCTAAAGAAACAATAAACAAAACAATTGAAGCTGGTATTGAAAAATTAAAATCAAAAGAAATACTAGAAAAAGGTGACTTAGTAATAATAGCTGGTGGAGACCAAATAATGAAAGATACAGAATCATCAGTAAACAAAACACTAGGTGGAGTATTAAGAGTATAATTAAATTTATAATATGAGGACGGAGAGCAATCTTCGTTCTTTTTTTTGCTAAAAAACAATAACCTCGCCCAAAAAGGGGCGTCCCTATTGGGCGAAAGTAACATTTATTTGCATGGTAACATAAAATGTACTAAAGCGTGTAAAACATGCTTGTATTTATAAAGGAGGAAGAGCAAATGTACAGATACTGTAATAAAAAATGTTGCCCATGTAATAATGAAGAAGTAAGCCCAATTGACGAATCCTGCATGAATGTACAAGATTCTAATTGCGAATGCAATTGCTGTTGCACTGCTAACAATAATGGCGGAGGCAGTTGTAGCTATAACAATATGAATGAATGTGCATGCGGATTTGATGAGCAAGAGAGTGTGTTCCCATTAAACCCAATGCTTGGCCAAAGTTATGTGCCAATGCAAAAAATGACAAACGTATTTACTCCAATATGTGGATTAAAGAATGGAAGTTTGTTTCCAGAGCTAGTAAGCCCATATTATCCTTGCCAAAGCGTGGAGGATATTGAATATTTAAAGAGTAGAAACGAGATAGGAAAGGGGTGCAACACATGTTCTTAAATAATATGAATAGCTGTTCAAATACAGATTTAGAAGATTGCAAATATGAGCCAACAGGGATAAATGCTCAATTTGGATATAATACAGCAAATTTGATGACTAAGGAAAATTGCTGTACAAACAAAGATTGCTGTGACAAAAATAATGCAATAAGAGATGAAATGATGTGTAAGATTAGAGCTTTAAAATTTGCTGTAACAGACATTGGAGAATATTTAAACACCCATTCAGATGATAAAAGAGCAATTTGCTTACACAGAGAATATTGCCAAGAATTAAGAGATTTATCAGACAAATATCAGAGAATGTATGGCCCACTTAGCATTTATTTCCCTTGCAATAGCTGGAGATGGCTAGAAGAACAATGGCCATGGGAAAGGAGTGAAGAGTAATGTGGACATATAACAAAATGCTACAATATCCAATAAATATAAAAAATAGAAACCCTCAAATGGCAAAGGTAATAATATCGCAATATGGAGGACCTGATGGAGAACTTGGAGCTGCTTTAAGATATTTATCTCAAAGATTTGCAATGCCAAGTCAAATTGCGAAGGCAACGCTTAACGACATAGGCACGGAGGAGCTGGCACACCTTGAGATGGTAGGAACTTTGGTGCACCAATTAACAGAAGGAGTTTGCCCAGAAGAATTGAAAAAAGCAGGATTAGGTCCATACTATACAGACCATGGAGTTGATGTTTACCCTCAATCTGCTGCAGGAGTTCCATTTGATGCAAATTGCTTAGCATGCAAAGGTGATGTAATTGCAAATTTACAGGAGGACCTTGCTGCCGAACAAAAAGCACGTGCTACGTATGAAAAATTAATAGACTTATGTGCTGATGACAAAGACGTTGTAGATGTATTAAGATATTTAAGACAAAGAGAAGTAGTTCACTTCCAGAGATTTGGAGAGGCTTTAAGAGATGTACAAGACAAGATGGCAGAAAAGAAATTTTACATGAATAACATGAAATGGAATAATAACATGAACTCAAATATGAGTAATTGCTGTGGAAATAATAATACAAATAACATGAATAATGGATGTTGCAACATGAGAAACGATAGTTCATCAGAAGCGTAAAATTACTAAAAAGGACGATTAATCTAAACTAAAAGAAAAATCTTTCCCTCGAGAGAGGGTTCTTTTTTATTTGATAGCTTTTTTTACTAATTAGTGTTATACTAGGTAACGAAGAAAAAATGTAATAAAAGAGGATACAATACAAATGAAATTCAAAGAAGTAATAATTGTTGTTTTAATTATGCTTATTTTTGCCATGGCAATGTTAATGTATATTGTTATTAACGATTCTATAAAAGCAAGCAGTGTGCCTATAATTAGTAATAATATTGAAAATATTACATGTGGTAACAAGAATAATGATGGAGATAATGCTAATAATAAAGTAAATAAAATTGAAAATTTACTAATTAATAAAGAAGATTCTAATAGTGCAGAGAAAAATCAAAAAGAAAATATAGAAATGCAAAATAAAGAAACAGCGAATGAGGAAAAGATTAATGAAGAACAATCAAATAATAATCAGACAACAAATGAAGAAAAAAATACAGAACAGCAAGAGACAGAACCTGATTATAATGTAGTGTTAGGAAATTATATAGATGTAAATGAAACTGTATATGCTACTACAAATGTAAATATTAGAGCATTTGATAATGCTTCTTGTGATAAAAAAGGTCTATTACAAAGTGATAAATCAATTACGAGAACTGGAATTGGAAATAATGGTTGGAGTAGGGTAATATTTAATGGGGAAGTAACATATGTAGCATCTAATTATCTAACTACTGAAAAACCACCAGAAAAAATACCAGTGAAAGTGCCTATAAAGAATAGAAATATAGACCCATTAAAACCAATGGTTGCACTAACTTTTGATGATGGACCGAATGGAACTGCTACTCCTAAAATTTTAGATATACTTGAGAAGTATAATGTAGTTGCTACATTTTTTGACTTAGGAACTTGTATGGGAAGTTACCCCAATATTACAAAAAGGGAAGAAGAAATTGGTTGTGAAGTTGGAAGCCATACATATTCACATCAAAATTTAAATAAACTATCTGGAGAAGAAATACAAGATGATATTTCAAATGCGTCTAGGATCTACGAGAAAACATTAGGTCATACACTGTACTTAGTTAGGCCACCATATGGAAATGCAAATGTAATTGTTAGAAGAACTTTGAAATATCCATTAATAGGATGGGATGTAGACTCTTTGGATTGGAAAACTAGAGATAAGAAAAAAATACTTGAAGAAGTGAATAAAATATCAAATTTTGATGGAAGGATTATTTTAATGCATTCTATTTATAATTCAACTGCAGAAGCTGTTGAAGAACTTGTGCCACAACTGTTGTCAAAAGGATATCAATTAGTAACTGTTTCGGAAATGGCGAAATATAAAGAAAAAACATTGCAAACAAGTACAGTATACTATAATTTTAGATAATATATAAGCTTTAATTATACTTAATAATGATTAAAAACTATTAAATGTAATAAAAATGTAATAAAGTGCAGAAAATGTTGATACATAAGAAAAAAATAGAAAATACTATAAAAAAATAGTTGAAAAATGTATAATTATTAGTATAATTTAAGTATAGGATAGGCAAAAAGATGTATATGGAAGGTATAATAATATGAAAAGAGAGAATGGAATAACATTAATTTCGCTAGTAATAACAGCTATGGTTATGGCAATTCTGGCTGGGATAACCATTAGTGCAACAATTGGAGATGACGGCTTACTAACAACAGCACAGAACCAAAAGGAAAAAATAAAAAACAGCAGTGTAGTAGCACAAGCACAAATTCAATTGATGAAACAAAGTGAGAATGATGAATCTGGTATTAATTATAACGAACTGGGAAAAAATTTAGTACAAAGTAAAATGATAAATTCTTATACGACAACGGAAAATGGATTAATTGGAGGTATTACTGAAAGTAATAATACTCTTGTTGTGTGCAATTCAGAAGTACAAGTTGTGTCAAAATCAGAACAAGAAAAGGTAGTAAATGGATATAAGGTAAGCAAAGATAAAACAACACCATATTCAACCTTATCCTTTACTGCGGTTCAGCTAAAAGATGGAATTAAAACCATAGTATTACCTGACAATACAACGGTGCAGTTTAATAACGATTTAATGGCTACTGCAACATATTCAATATCGGAAACAGGCACATACACTTTTAAAATTATTGATACAAAAGGAAAACAAACAGAGCAAACAATAAATGTAAAAAGCATAAAAAAAGATGCAATTATATTAGCAACAGATAAAAACGATTGGACAAACACAAATGTTATATTAGAGGCGACTTATCCGCAATATTCTAGTGATTATATAAAGGAAATAAGTACGGATGGGGGAAAAACATACAGTACGTATACCAATAAAATATCGGTTAGCCAAAATTGTGATATAAAGGCTAGAGTAAAAAAGGGAGATCAAATATTTTTAGAAAATTCTTTATCTATTTCAAAAATTGATAGAGATAAGCCAACAGCTCAAGTTACAGTATCAAAAATAGTTTTTGGATTAAATGCACAAATAACTGGAAGTGATGTTGGAAGTGGACTAAATTACAATAAATGCAAGTATATGATAAATAATAGCTCTACTAAATTAGGAGAAAATGAAGCTTTATACACTACTGGAACACTTTCTGGTGGTAGTGCATCATTAAAAAAAGTTATGGCAGGTGGAACGTATTATGTGCATGTATTAGTAACTGATAAAGCAGGAAATAAAAATGAAATTGTGTCTAGCAGTGTTGTTGTTGATAGTGTATTAAATTATGCATACACTGGTTCATCACAAAATGTAGAATTATTACCAGGGAAATACAAACTTGAAGTCTGGGGAGCACAAGGAGGATATCGTTCTTCATCTTCATATGGAGGAAGAGGTGGCTATTCTGTTGGAACTATTGCATTAACAGAAAATACAAAATTCTTCATTTATGTTGGCGGTTCTGGAAACACAGGAGGAACTTCTGGAGGATTTAACGGAGGTGGCTCTAGAGCAACTTATAATGGAGGCGGTGGAGGAACTGACTTTAGAATAGGTTCGGATTCGCTATATGCTAGAGTAATTGTAGCCGGTGGTGGAGGCTCTGATGGAGCAACTAACAAGAATGGATTATATGGTGGTGGAACTTCTGGTGGAAGTGCATCACAAAGCTATGGTTATGGAGGTCAAGGAGGAACTGCAACTTCTGGAGGCTCTGGCTATTCGAGCGGTTCTAGTACACCAGGTTCATTTGGAAAAGGTGGACAAGGATATTATAGTTCAAGTGGATATGGAGGCGCTGGAGGAGGCGGATGGTACGGTGGTGCTGGAAGCTATCCAGATAGTTCTGGAGATGATGACCGTGGAGGCGGTGGAGGATCTGGATATGTTTATACATCTTCAACTGCATCAGATTATCCTTCTGGCTGTTTATTGAATAGTAGTTATTATTTAAGTAATGCATCTACTACAGCAGGAAATGAAAGTATGCCAGCTACATCAAGTGGAACAGAAACAGGACATTCTGGAAATGGATATGCAAGAATAACAAATATGAATTAATAAAATAGAAATGATCACATTATAAATAAAAATAATGTGATCATTTTTCTAAACATGCATATAAATATTTTTCTAAATCGGCTGTATCTATTATTGATTTTATACTAGCATTAAAAAGTTTTTGTGGTGAAATTTTGTGTAAATTTAAAATATAACCATTTTTTAGAGAAAGTTGTCTTAAAAATTCTCTTGTTGTTCTGCCGTTTCCTTCTCTGAAAGGATGCAAAACATTTAATTCTGCCCAGTAATATGCTAGTCTTTCCGCAAATTTTTCTTTTGTTAAATTGGCTAAGAAATTTTCACTTTTTAATTCTGAAAGCAATCTTGTAAGTTCACTCTCAATATATTCCCATTCGGCAAATTGAAAATAATCTTTTGCAATATTTTCGGTTCTAAACAATCCTGCAAAAGGGTAAATGTCTTCAAATAAAAACTTATGAATACTCACAAAGTGTGATACATCAAATTTTCCTGTAATGCCTTGTTTGCTAAGAGCCATAAGTTTTAGCCCAATAACACTGGTTTCATAATTTTTAAGTGCAATAGGGTCTTTAATATTCATTTTATTAACTAACACATTAGTGCTTTTATAGCAATAAACGGAATTTTTAGATTCGTACATAACAAAATCCTTTCTATATAAAATGAAAAATGATATATAAAATTATATACCATTTATATTTTATAAAATTGTTTTATAGATTGCATTGCATCTTCCATTGATATTTTATTGTCTGCAAAGTCGTTTAACAATGAAATATCATTTGCAGATAAATTTTGATTTTCCATTTCCATAGAAGTTTTTATATTATTTATAATGTTAATTTTTGTATTTTCAGGAACCATTTTTATATCTCCTTTCAATAACCAACTACATTTCTATTATACCACAAAATGAGCAAAATTACTAGTGTTTTAACAAATTTTGTGTTAATTCCAAATGTAAAAACACAATAATAAAAGACCATGTTTTCATGGCCTTTTAAACTAATTTAAGTTATTTAAAATGTTTGGTAACATTTGTTTCTTTCTTGATACTACATTGTTTAACATTGCTGTGTTGTTTTCAAGGTTAACTCCGAATGCTTTTTCTACTGTGTCGGCCTTGTTTCCAATAGCTATTATTTTTGAATTAGCATTTAAAATATCTGTTGCAGCAAACATATAGAAATCTAAGTTCTTTTCTTTAATTTCTTTGTTAATAGCATCTTCTAATTCAGATTGTCTGCTAAATACAGAATCTAAATCAACTGCATTTACTTGTGATATTTCGAACTTTGCGTTTTTGTCATTAAATTCTTTTGAATCTATGTTTATAACTTGGAATGGAGTGAAATCACTAATATCTGTTCCAGCTTTTAGCATTTCTTTTCCATAAGATTCTATATCAACGCCAGCAATTTTTGCTAATTTTTTAGCAATTTCTTTATCTTGTTCTGTGCAAGTAGGTGATTTGAATAATAAAGTGTCTGAAATTATAGCACTTAACATTAAACCTGCTGTTTGTGAATCTATATCAACTTCATTTTGTTTGTATAATTTGTATAATATTGTACAAGTGCATCCAAGAGGTTCTGTTATAAAGTAGATTGGTTCTACTGTTTCTAATTTTATTTTGTGATGGTCTACAACCATTTTTACATGAGCTTTTTCAATTCCAGAAACGCTTTGAGAAAATTCGTTGTTATCAACTAAAGCAACATCACAATTTTCATCAACACTTGTTAAAGTTTGTGGTTCTTCAACTTCAAATGTTTTTAAAGCATATTTTGTTTCTTTATTAACTTCACCTAATTTGTAAGCTACAGCATCAATTCCTAAAACTTTTTGTAATCTTGCAAAAACAATAGCTGATGCAATTGAGTCTGTATCTGGTTTTGTGTGTCCAAAAACATATAATTTATTCATATTTAATCTCCTTTAAAAAACAATTAACATTAAGACACATATAGTTTCCATGTATCTCTAACTCCTTAATTATACCATAAATAGGTAAAAACGTCAATGGTTACATAATATAAAACTGATGGGATGGGGGAAAGATAAAAAATGGAGAGAAGTCATTGGACTTCCCTCCATTTTACATATAGTTATTGCAGCGATTTTCTGTGTTTGAATATATTCCCAACAAGGTAAATGGCTGACAAAATGAATAATACGGTACCTAAAACAGCCATAACGTCCACGATAAACTCATTTTCTTCTACAGTGAAAAGTGCACAATAATTAAAAGCTACGCCAGAAAAGAAGAAACCGCTATGCGGGGCTTGGATAAGCTTGGGATGATAAGCAGAAAAAAATGTAGCTGCTGCAATGCTAAATGAAAGCATTTTACACAATGTAAAACGTGAAAACCAATCCAAGTTGTCATTCAGGGAAAACAAAAGAATCAGTACCACCAATGCAATTGCCAAAAATACAACTTTAAAAAAATTTTTAGAAAATTTTGACATTTCAAGTACCTCTTTTTTTAGTGTGTATATTCGGACTATATGTAAACACCGTCAATCTATATAAATTAGATATATAGACATTAGTGTAATTTTCAAGGTGCTAATATATAAAGTATTATATATTGGTTAAAGCATTCTGTCAACTTTACTATAAAAAATACTTGATAAATTGGCAAAAAACATATATAATCGAGTTGCAAAATAATAGCAAAAGAGACCCGGAAAGGAATATATGAACATAGACTTTGGAATGCTTACAAGAGAAGAAAGCCATCAAGGTTTTATAAGTGAATTTTTAAAAGAGCTAGAGAAGGGACTAAGAAATATGAATAATGAGATAAAAGAATATACAATAGACAGATTTGAAGGAGATTTTGCTGTTTGTGAAGACCGTGATACTGGAGAGATGGTAGATTTTAAAAGAGATGATTTACCGCAAAATGCAAGAGAGGGAAGCATTTTAAAATATTCTAATGGAAAATTTGAAATAGACAGCAAGCAAGAACAAGAAGTATCAGAAAGAATTAAACAAAAAATGGATAATTTGTGGAATAATTAATTAAAACAGTAGAAAATAGATTTTTGTTATGGG